>Ga0209400_1000416_pt1 | contig 36752 bp, 53 predicted proteins | sample M_130807_EF_Meta_FD_187313 | JGI IMG/M metagenome (GOLD analysis project Ga0209400, IMG submission 187313) | Freshwater microbial communities from Lake Montjoie, Canada to study carbon cycling - M_130807_EF_MetaG (SPAdes) (version 2) | ecosystem: Environmental > Aquatic > Freshwater > Lake... | reverse complement strand
TTTCTGTGTAGGTTGAAAGGATGCGGTCGATCTCGGTTGTAGAAATATGCTGCGACTGGCTATTAGCACCGAGATACACGCCAATGGCCTCGCCTCTGCCACTGCCAACAAACGCCAGGTTATCCATGAAAAGCGCCGCTGCATGTGTGCCAACCACTCCGCGTTGTATCTGCGCGCCATTGATGCGAGCAAATGGGAACAATGAGCCGCCTACGTTGTCGAATACTTCGATGGTGTAGCGGTTGAGTGTGTAGATTTCATTGCGCAGTTTGTAGATGCCAAGTACCGGATCTGGGTCAATTTCAGAACTGCCGTACTTGAGCGGATTGACAGATAGTGGATCATTCAGCTCTGTAACTATCAAAAAGGTTCCGTCTGTGGTCAGAAAGTACCCGTCAACCCAACAGAAGTCAACCACAGTTCCCAAGTCAGGGTCGGTTACCTGCGTCAGTGTAGATCCATTCCAATAGAACAAAGACCCGCCAGACGCAATGGCCAGCCGATCAAAGCTGTAATCAATTGTCACCAAACCAGAACCGCCAACATCGCCAAGAATGTTGGCATTGCCGAGGCTATCAATGCGAACCAAATTCGTACCCATGACGCGATAACATGCGCCATTCCAGTTGATTCCACCTCGATCAATACCTGGGCCAGTGCCGAACTGCACAATGCCATCAGCCGGGCGCAAATAGCCATTGCTCACGCCATTGGGCGCGGCAATCGGCATCATGTTGCGCGGGTATGAAGTGCGAACATCGCCGTTTTCGTCAGTGTAGATTCCGCTGAGGATAGGGATCTGCATTCAACTCACCACTTCACCTTTGAAGACCGCCAGGCCGCGCTCATCTTGCCCTTGGCAATGTTCTCAGCATGCCGAGCCTTGAAAGACTCGCGCCGAGCCTTGTCTGAGGCAGACTCGCCTTCACGCTTTGGGCTACCGCTCACGCCTTGCTGACCGAACCGAATGGTTTTGATCTGGTCGCCAACCTTGGCCACCACCACATGAGACTTTGTAGGGTGGCTGGGCGTGCGCTTAGGCTTGTTGTAGCCTTCAACGCCAGCCCGTGCAAGGCGTGAGTCTTTGGTCATTATGCTGCCCTGAAGCCGCTTGCATTGACCAGCACGTTAGCGCCAGTGGTGCCGCAGTTGATATTCAGAGCAGTTGCAGCCGTGGTGCGGATTGGAGGGTAAAATGTGTGGTAATACGGCATGGCCATGCTAGCCGGAGCATTCCATTGGGCAATAGTGGTTGCCCCATCCAACAGAAGAATTGTCGTGGCCGTGGCACTGGTGTTTTGGAATGACAGGCTCGAGCAATAGTTACGAATGCCAGCAGCTCCAGCCGCATTTACAGCCGCAGCTGTGTTCGTCGTCAAAACGCCGGTGTATTGGAATGGATCAACAGGCAAACGCTCCCGCACAACAATGGCTGTTTCAGCGCTTGATGCTTCGACTGTCGTATCTTTGACAGTGCTGCGCACCCACGGATTGTTGTAGTCAATGATTGACTGCCCATTTTTTCCAGTATCGGCCACACCAAATGCTGTAATTTCAATGTTTGCAGATGCAGCAGGTGGAGTTGCACCAGCCACTGAAACAAAACTTGCAGGAAGCGTTGAAGTATTGAGTGACGGGAAACTAGCAATAGCAGCAGGGCCACTGGTTGTAGCCACATAAAACGCGATCAAGTCTGCACGTTGCACGATCAAATAACGCGACCATGCGCCATCAGCAGGTTTCAACGTGGCAGGAATTGGTGAAGTAAATGTTTTGGTTCCAGAACGATACACAACAGCGTTCAAATTACCTGAACCATCCACTTCAAAGCCGTAACCATCCGTCACAGGAGTGGTGGTTGTAGGTGTTCCAGGCAACGTGCCAAAACCCCAGAATCGAACTGCATTGGCTTGTGTAAATGTAGGAATACGCACAGCAGCGCCAAAAATCAAGAAATTGACGCCTTGCGTGATGAATGTTGGTTTAGAAGTCAATCCACCATATGCACTAGCAGTCGTGCTGCTTGTGATGGTCAATTGACTATTTGTCACAGTTGAAGTGCCAGTTACATTGCGCTGCGTCCAACGTGTAGTTGTATCAAGCGAATCAAACGATTCGTTCATGAGAGATGTAGGCTCATCAGTAGTGCGCAAATATCCATAGGAACTGATACCAGCTTCAAGCCCGGTAGAACTTACGACAGCCGTTGAAACCTTTTTAGCCCAAGTTCCATCGAGCATGTCAACAAAGCGTTGTGTGACTTGCTCGTCTGATTTCAAAATATCTGGCATGTTTTCACCTGTAAATTGTTGATGGTGTATTGATTAGCCCACGCGATACCAAACGTTCAGCACATCGTCAAAACGAAGCCTGAAAAATGCGTTGGCAGCGAGTGTGGTCGGAGCTCCAATAACAGTAGCCCCGTTTGCATTGATGGTCAGTGTAGTAACAGCCTGAGTTGTATTGACCAGAATCTCTTGCCGATCAACGCAATTGGCCACGGCTGGCAATACCAAGGTGCCAGCTGCATAACCTGCCAGCGGCGTCAAAATCAGCCACACACTAGTGCCGGATGAGTCCAGAATCGTGACGCTAAAGCCGGTTGCAGTAGGCGCCGCATATTGCGTAACTTTGTCATCGCTTGTCGTAGCACCTGACAAAACGAACGACTTGATAACAGACATGCTGGCTTTGCGCGCATCACCTTGGCCGCTTGAATAGATCGGCACTTGATCCGAGCTAACAACCGCATCGACGGCTGAGAGTTGATTGATTGTGGTCATAGTGTTGTCTCACTCAAAATCAAGAATTGCATCCGGCCCGACAGTCAGCGGAGAAACAGGCTGATCAAAGAATGGCCGGTCAATGTTCATGGGCTTGTTGCCTGCGCCAACCGGAAGAGTGCCGCTGTAAGCCATTTCAAGCGGCTGCGTATAGTGCGCCAGCATGGCGTTATAGGCTTCTCTTGCAGCGACTTTAGTATCCGGCGAAATGGCCTTTCCAAAGCCTGGAGCAATGCGTACAGCAAGGCTCAGAACAATGGCCTCATTGGCTCGATCTGGCACGCTGGCGATATCATCAAGATCATCTCCGTTGGGTGAGGATGGCAGCGGATAGCCCAAGCGAATGCCTTTTGCATTCCATGTGGCCATCATTGCGTTCAGTTTGCGTAGAGCAACCTGCAACTGCTCAGGCGTGAGGTCAAAGACGTAGGAGCCTAGTCCTGCTTCCTCAAAAGCCTGAGTGATGAAATCACGCTTTGTCCAAGCCATTTAGAGCCGCCTCAATGTTGGCCGCGAGTTTAGCATCAGAAGTGCGCCCGTCGAATTTAATCTTCAACTCACGCGCTTTTTCTTCAAGCTCTGCACGAGTTGGAGGAGCATTGTCAATAACCTCTGGCACTTCAACTACCACTTCTGAAACAACTGGCGGGTTAATGGCTTCTGGCAAAGTTGCATACCAGCCATTAGACAATGCGTCCTTAAGGGTCTCCAGCGATTGGATACCCTTGTAATCGTATGTCTTACCAAGAGGCCCAGCATGAGCGCCTGGTGAGCGATAGACAATCGTCGGTTCAAAGTCGTTCATTTCTTTTTGCTCGGTGCTTTGGCCGGTGCTTTAGAGGGCTTTCCAGCCTCCAAAGCTGACTTGCGAGCCGATGACAATGCCACAGCAATGGCCTGCTTTTGCGGCATGCCAGACTTCATCTCTTTGGAGATGTTTTTGGAAATGGTCTTTTGACTGTAGCCTTTTTTCAGCGGCATGATGATCTCCAAAAAAAGACGGGGCCGAAGCCCCGCCTTGATTACGACAAGCGATAGGTCACGAAGGTTGCCGCAGCCGTTTTAACGGTGCGGAAACGTCCTGATGTGGACAGCGCCACGGTCATGGTGCCAACAACCGTATGGCCGCTAGCAGCCTGTGCAACCGTGAATGCGTTGGCTGCGCCGGTATTGATAACCGACCAATCAATCGATTCATTGATTGCAAACGAGCTGGTTGCATCAAGCACCGCACCAGTTGCCAAGGTGCCAGTCACAGCTGCAGCGGTCGTGGAGGTGATGATACCGCCCAAGATCAATGCGCCGGTAAGGGTGCCGGTGGCATTCAGCGTGCCAGGAGTTGCCTGAGCCTGCCAGCTCAAACGACCCTGTTGCACCACAGGAGAAGTGCCAACTTCATAGTAAGCATCAACTTCGCCAACAGCCGAGATAACGATAGTCGCGCCGCTGGCATAGGAGCCGAAAACGGTTTGACCGTTAATAACGGTGCCGATCAGTTGCAAACTATCAGGATAGTTGGGAAAGCCAATTCGGCGATACACCTGTGCAGTGCCTTGGCAGAATACTGCAATGCTTGCACCAGAAGGTACTGCGATATCGGTAGAGGTGCCACCGGCAAGAACGAGAGAAGACATGATTTATTTCCTTTGAAAATTGGTTCAGTGTTTTGTAAACATGGGGAGGCTAGCTCCACATTGTTACGTTTAGGTCTGGCTGAACATCATGATGCCCGACATTTCCGGCTGTTTATTGACCACGCCGTAGAGCGTGTCAATCCGGTATTTCGTGCGCATCGTGTTGATGTCATATTGCTTTTGCATCACCAACTCAAGGCCCTGATCGGTCGTGGCACGCATCACGGCCACCCCACCATCAGCCGGTACAACATAGCGGCCCGGCAACAACTCAATGGCATCCTTCTGCCAGAAGGGGTTCATGAAGTTGGTAACGGTGTTCAGGAACACAATCGCAGCGGTGCCGCTGGTCGAGGTCAGAACAACGTTCTGTTGCTGGGCTTCAGCATCCGATCCACCTTGGTTGCTAATGATCGGCGGGCTAATCACCAAGGTCGTCGAGCTAGGCACGCTGATGACGCGGAAGGTCTTCGGCTGGCCACTAGATTGCTTGGTGATGTGATGGGCAGCTTCCACGCCAGCAATCGTGAACGCATCGCCAGCGGCCACGCTAGTGGTGCTGGAAACGGTGATCGTTTGGAAACGATTGTCCACATTGGAGGTTTCGCCAGTTGCAGCGGTCTGAGTAGCACGCGGCACCCAGTAGTTACCAGCGCCGACCAAGGTAGAAACGGTCAGGCCAGCGCCACCAGCGGCTGCGGTTTTGCGCAGTGCGTAGTCGAGCTTGTAGGTGTCAAAAGACGCCACCATGCCAACATATGCGCGCTCATAGGCGTTATCAGACTTTGCATTGCCAAAGCTACGGGTAGAAGCTGCCAAGTTAGATGCCATACCGTTGTAATCGCGGGTGGACAAAGCCAGGTAACGATCTTGGAACGGAATGCCCTGCTCATTCATGATTGCTTCACACTGTGCCACATCATCAAAACCCGATGCAGTACTGGTGCGCTTCACAAACAACGTACCTTGGTTGGCAGCAACGTTCATAACCGACACGTTGATATCGCTGGCCAGTTTTTGCTTGGCAGCATCACCCAAACGGCCTTCTTGCAGCGTGTCGCGCAGTTCTGTCGCGTTCAGAACCCAAGGCACTGAGCGGCTGAAACCAAGCGTCGCAGGCACACTAAGCTGCGTGTAGTCGTCGAAGTTGGTCGTCATGTCAGTACCGGCATACGATACGCCGATATAGGGCTGCGGGCGCCAAATGACGTTATTTGCACGCTCCATCATGGAGCTGTCGGTGTTGTAAACCGACACGTTTTTGCTCAAAACGAGAGCATCCTGGAAACCTTCCAGAATGTCTTCGAACGCTACGCGTTCCTCTTTCGAAAATACATTAGGCATGATTCAATCTCCAAAAAAAATAGGTTAGGTGTTGCGCTTTTGCCGTTTGTAGGCCATTACCTTTGAGTAATCGCCTGACTTCTCAGCATCTGCGCGAAGTCGATCAAGGGTGGAATCCACCGTGCCGGATACTTTGCCAGAACCCTGGACAGTTTTCTCAGGCGGAGGTGCCGCTTTGCGATTAGTAACTTTCAATTGCGTCTCCAGTTTTGCAACCGCAAAAGCGAATTTTACGGGGTCACTGATTGAGGCGAGTTCCTTAGCCTTCTTTGGGTTTTTGCCCAACGCATAGACCAGCAACGCGGGATTTTCAGCGCCTTGCAGAATGACACCTTGCTGAACGACGTTCAATGATTCCTGGGCGATTGCTTCGGCTTCATCGTAGTCTTTGACTTTTAGCTCTGCTTTCGCTTTGCCGTAGCCATCTAGCTTGGCTTGCCATTCCTTGGCTTGATTGTCTCGCTCTGCTTGCAGCTTTGCCACCTGCTCGTCGGCTTGTCGCTTGCGCTCAAACCAATTTGCTAGGCTTGCCTCGAATTTCTCTGCGTCGTAGTCAAAATCCTCTAGCGTTGGCTTTTTGCCAAGCTCCTGAACCGCCGGAGCGGCTGGCTCTTGGTTTAGCTTTGCTTCGAGTTCTCGATTGCGCTTCTGTAATTCTCGGTGCTGTTTGCGAAGGTCGCGTACCCACTCAGGCGCCGGTTTCTCTTCCTCTTGAGGTGGCGATTCCTCTCCGATGCTTACGACGATTACCTCATCATCTTGTTCCGATTCTGGAGCAGCTTCTGCGGATTGCTCTGGGCTTTCCGTTTCTTGCTGGGCCTCGATTGGTTCTTCGATGATTTGAGTTTTTTCGTTTACCTCGTTTTCTGCCGTTTCTAACATAGTTACCCCATTTGTTGACTCACCCCATTAAAGGCTGGGCGGATTGCCTGTATTCTGTTGCTGCAAAGCGCCGCCGATTGCTTGCGCAGTTTCAATGGCGGCTTTTTGCTGAGTGGCGCTGACATTTGACAGGGTTTCAATTGTCTGCGCCCGAGTTTGTTCGGATTTTGCCACAGTTAGCACAGTATCTGCTTGTGCTTTCATGGCTTTTGCTTCAGCTTCTTTTGCGGCGCTCATCAAATACATGGCCTGCGGGTCAGGTTGCTGACCCTGCATTTGCATTTCAGCCTGCATTTGTTCTGCTTCTTGATCGGTTGCCTTCACAGCGCCCAACCGAACCAGCTTTCCACGGAAATAATCGCGCACATCGCTCACGCCTTCGCCTTCGATATTCATCAAGGCCATGGCCGACAATACCTGCATAGTCTCAGGATCTTGCGTGACTTGCATCATGCCCGTGAGTGCGCGAACCGTAGCCTGGCGCTTGCTTGAGCTGGACGGGCCAACATCCACGGCAATATCGAATTCAGCCTCGCTCAGGTCATTCTCGAATTCGACTTCTCCGGTTTCTTTATTGAGCGTTGGCCGCATCAATTCCACCGCCTCCGAAGTGCCACCGGATGTAATGGCCTTCATCTTACGGCCAGGCTCAACGAAAATATCCTTGGCCATGCTCAGCCAGATCTCACCAGAGCGCTTCACGGCCTTGGCCATATTGCTCATGTAGATGAATGTCTGCATATCAAGCCGCTGCTGGATCATCTCAACGGCTTTGCCGCTGATGTTGCTCACGACCTTATCGCCTTGTTGCTGATTCCCGAGAACGTCTTGCATATCCTGCTCGGTGATCTGCAATAGCGCTGCCATGGCAGGCGGCAGGTTAGGGGCTTTGGTGTATGCAGCTGGCCCGCCGACTACCTGCTGGCCCATGGCATCCGTCACCGGATTGATGAGCAAATAAGGATAGTTCTTGATGTTGTCCTCAGCCCACATCATCTGATGTCCGGCGATCTGCTCTGGCGTGAAGATCGGTTTTTCCACGCTTGACAATGCGCTAATCTCGCCAAGCTTGGAGAGCTGCATGTTCTTCAATCGCTGCGCATCCTTGGCCAAGCGAACGTGGCCCATGCAGCGTTCAACCCCGTCTATAAACCAGCGCTTGCCGTACATCGGAACAATCGGGATATGCTTGCCAGCGATGTATCCGCAATCTTCAAGAACTGCGCGCCCGCTCAAGATGTACTTGCGCACTTTGCGGCGCTTGACCTTCTTTTGCCGCACTTCTTTGGCGCCGATGGCCTGCAACTCCACCATCAAAGCGCCATCATCGGCCTCTAGTTCTGCATCGGTATGGCGTTCTTCCTCGCCATCGAGCATTTCAAAGATCCGAACAGTCTCGCTAGTTTCTTCGACGCGGTAGTATTCGGCCACATAGACAAGATCTGGCGTGAGCCAATCAAAGTCGGTTTGAAAGATGTCTTTCGGCCAACTCGCCGGATCGTCTCCCCATTCTTCGGCGTATGCGTCACGAGTCATTGCCGTGAGAACGAAACAGCGTTTAGCGTCTGCCTTGTCCTGGCGCTTGGCGTTCAGGTCAAAGAACACACACGAGTCTGCATCGAAGATCGGCTCAATGCGAATGCGCTGGCGCTCGTCATCGTCGTCTTCTTCATCCTCGTACACGGTACGCAAGCGCCATGCCCCGAAGCCACCGCCCACAGCTTCCTCAAAGGCGTTGTCGTATGCTTCCTCTGCTCCTGAATCCTGCTCATCGGCGCGGTAAAGACCATCGCATGTTTCGGCCAGCTTGTCGTATTCGGTTTCGCCGTCTTTCGAAACGAAGTCAACGGTAATGCGATTGTTCCGGTACTCGTTGATGATGCGAATAACCGCCAGGTGTATCTTGTTGACTTCAAATCGCGGCTTACTCTCGAACTGCTCGCCGAGCTGGCCTTCCCACTGCGCGCCGGAGATTGAATAGAAACGCCGATCTTGCAAGCATTGCAGGCGCTCATCGCGCAGGGCCGATTGGATGGCGTCGAATTCGGCCATTGCCTCGCTGTGAATTGATGCCAACTTTTCTGCTTTGCTGCGCGCCATAAAAAAGCCCCGAAGTATCGGGGCCGTTTATATCACATTCTGCGGCGCTTTTGATTCTGGAAAAAGTCATCAATCAAGTCTTCCGCCTCTTCATGATCTGCTTTTGTCATCTTGTTGACCAGCCAGTTCGCGGGCCGGTAGTTGCGATCAAGCAGCGCCCATTCCATTTCCGTGTAGCCGTAGTAATCCATGTCTGAATCCCACGTATCCCGGCCATTCACTTTGTTGTAGTGCTCAATGCCGAGCTTGCAAGGGATGCCGCAAACGCGTGCATCAATCACGGCCACGAATTTTTGATGCGCTTGGGTTTGATACTTGTTCATTTGTCGCCTTTCGGTTTCGGGTTGCGATGAATGAATTCTGAGGCATGTCGCAAACAATGTCAAGCACAAAAGCACACAAAAGAAGTCACCCTTTTGGGGGTGTTGCGTTCTTGTGTTCTTTTGAGTTACATTGTCGGACATCAACAAACCTTGTTGTAAGCCGAAAACGAAGTTCACAGGGAACATCAGAAATGAAATCGCAAATGCAAAACAATGCTCGTCACGTAATCCATGCTTATCCTAGCGGCGGTTATGCCGTCTGGAAAGAGATGCCTAACGGACTAATCGACTTTGAAGATAGCTCTGTGAGGCTCTTTGCCAGCCTCACCGAAGCACACAAGTACTCTCAACGTCTAAATGCTGAGACAGTAGGCACGATTGGCACGATCTGCGGTTTAACTGCAGTCTGAGCCCGCCTCGCTCCTTCGCATGCGTAGCGCAGTGCGTCGATTACGTGATTGTCACGATCATCGAGGATCGGCAGCACTTGCGAGGTGAGCGGGTCAATCTTGTAGCTGTAGGCGTTCAGCTCGTCGATTGTGTGAGTGCATCGCGGATGAACAACGATGTCGAAGGACTTCAGCCACTCGATACCGTCTTCAACACTGCGCGGGCCTTTGACAGCGCCGACGATCTTCGGGAATCCGTTTCGCCGCATGTGTGAGATTGTCTCGGGCCTTGAGCTATCGGCCACGATTGGCCAGCGCTCAGATTCCGGAACGCTCATGAAAAGGCTTGGCGTGTCCATAATCTCGCAACCTATGCGGTAAGCCTCATGATCGATGTAAAGCGTGCGCCCAATGATGTGACACCGAACTAAGACGGTCGGGTCAACAGCAAAGCCCCAGTCAGCGCCGTAACGGTGGACGGCATCAGGCGGCGCCTCGAACTCGTCAATTCGCCAATTCTTGAAAACGCGAGCCTCGGTGTTTTGCTGATACTGCCCGAGCCAAACGTGCGCCCACTTGCCAGGATCTCGCTTGCGGTCGTACTCCATCTCATCTCGTAGGACATCAGGAAACCACGGGTTGTCCTCATAGTTGACCTGGAGCACGATGGAATCAGGCGGCGGATTGTCACCGCGCAGTAGCTTGTCCACCGGATCATCGGGGCTCTCCGGGTTCCATGTAAACAGAATTTCTGAGCCTGCCTCACGGATCGTAGGCCGCAACAGCTCCAGACTGCGGTGGCTCAGGCTTTGGGCCTCCTCGATCCACGCCACGTGATAGCCCTGCAGCGACTTGATTGAATCTGCCGTGTGGTTCTGCATCCCCATGAAGATGATCTGTCCGCCATTCTTGGCCTTGATCTTTGCCTCTTGGATCTCGAAGTGATGCCCGACACCAAGCGCCTCGATCTTCGCTTCAATCAGCTTCTTCACCGATTGATTGAGCGACTTCTGAATCTCACGAATGCACACGATGTCTGTGCGCTTCATGATCGACAGCTCAACCAAGTATTCCGCCACGAAGTGCGACTTGCCCGAGCCTCGTCCACCGTATGCGCCTTTGTAGCGTGCAGGCTTGAACCAAGGCTCGGCCCAGGCTGGGGTTTGGATTTGCAGTTTCATAAGTTAGAAAGCCCCCGAAGGGGCTTGTTTTAGTGTGAGTAAATGCTTTCCTCGAGACTGTCCAATCTAGCCAGTTCTTCCGGGCCGAGCCTAGCGTGCAATTCTTCAAGAGCGAGCTGAGTCTCCAGCAGATCAATGCGTGCAGCGTTTTGACGCGCTGGAATGCCGCGCAAGTTTGGCGCCCACTTCTTGCACAGTGCCAATTGTTGCGCGGTCGTGATGGTCGTTGCGGTCATTCAAAAATCTCCAAGACTTCTACATTGTTGCCGCCGAATTCTTCGGCTTGCTCGACCATTGCGGCCCAGCTACTGTAGCCAGAGTCACTCGCAAATGCTTCTTGAGCTGCGTCCTGCGTGTCCGCAGACCAGTTGCCGAAGTCCAAGCCGTTTGCGCTGAAATTGAAAGTCTTAGCCATTATCGTTTCTCCTGTTTGCTGCGTTTCGGTTGTCGTGTCGCAGTGGTGTTAATGTAGCACAAACGAACACAAGCGCAACATGGGAAAAACCCTAGCCCGTCACTTTTTCACGATCACGCGCTCGATCTGCTGAATCGCAATGGGCCGGTCAGAGTCGCCGGATAGCTCCAGCTTGTCGCCCCACTTCTTCGGCGCCAGCTTGCTCAGTAGCCACTTGCGCGAGTCGATCTGTAGCCGCTGCTTCTGCACCGCGCCGTTGTCAGTCGCGCCTGATTCAGTGCTGCCCACCGGAGCGTCGGCAATGGAGATGATCTCGGATGCGATGTACTCGTGCAGGTCTTCTCGCGCGCGTGTGTATTCTTCGACGAGCGCGGTATTATTATTCAACCACTCGCTCAGCGTGCTTTGAGGAATCCCGACAATTTGGCAAGCTTTGAATGCGCTATTTCCTTTTCGCATCAGTGCGAATACTTGTTCAGCAATATCTACCTTTTCCTCTTCAGTTCTGCGTACCATTTTCCACCTCAATTAGTTTATCCAAATAATGCCTAGCTTTTCTTAAATCCTCAATGCCGCCCTTATCTTTCCACCGTGCGAGATATTTGATTGAATTGCCTTGCAGGAATCCCAAGAATGCCTCGTGGCTCATCCACGCTTCCATTGCATCCCATGGCTGGATCTCTTTTGTAGTGTAGTGCGTGCCGCCGATCTGGTGGAGTCTTGATGTTGTCATTATTCATGCGCCTTTCAATAAATTTTCAATTTGTTGATGCAATTCAGGTCTATTTTCTCGAATTAAAACGTAGTCTCTTGCAAAGCCAATTTGTCCTGTCTGCATATTTCTAACAAGCCAGTAATTAGCTTTGCTTTTTGCTTTTCCGTTTGCAACGATTTTGATCGTCATCCATTCTGGAGAGTGATCTTGTGATTTGCTAAACACAAACCATTGAACATCATCAACATCATTGCATTGACCTATCTGATTCCAACCTTCTCCTGGCTGCGGCAGGTTGCCAGCATACATCTTTCCCATGTCCATCATCTCCGAAACATTGTGAGTCTAAACTCTAAAGGGTTTAGATTCTTCTGTCAACTGCATGATGATCTCGCCGCATCGGTAACGTAACAGCGTAACTTCCCCTTCTATAGAAAGGGGGTAGTTACCTGTTACCTAAAACCGCTGTTTTGCCCAAGGTAACAATTACGTTTTTTTACGTTACTGTTACCTGTTACCTCATGAGTCTGTGGATAAGTCTGTGGATAACTTTAGCTATCAACGCTCGCACTTTCTGAGCAGCATTGAGCTTGCTTGGGCTTCATCGACCACAAGCCAGCCATGCTCGAATGCTTCAATGATCTCAGAAACAAGCAAATCTGCAATGGGTTTCCCAATTAAACTTGGTTTTACATATTGTTTTGCAGAAGCATCACTCAGACCCATTTTGTTAATCAAATAATCCTCCATGGCTGATCGGCTCAAATATGGTTGACCGTCTCGTTCTTCTGCTCCTGAACTCCACCAAGCATTTTCAAATGTCTTTCTGTGGCTTGATATTTTGCTTTCTTTTTTAACCGATACAGTTGCAGATGTTTCGACCACTACGGCTGAAGTGACTGGCTGATTATCTTCATCTGTCCAGCCTGGAATTTCAACGCTAGTCAGTTCAACATAGACTGTTTCCGCCAGTTCTGCATCTTTGCTTTTGCGCTGCACAATTTGCATTGGTGCGCCATCTTTGCTTGGAACAATGCTGATTTCGATGTCAAGGGCTCCACGCCATGCGCTTGATCCTCGTGCGCGGTGCTGTGCCTCTTCGCTGACGCCCGTGTGATGCACAAGTATGACTGAGCAATTGAACTCACTCATAAGGCTGTTGCAGGCATCCAGCATGGTCTTAGCATCTTGCGCGCTGTTTTCATCCCCAGACAAAAAGCGGTGTAGTGTGTCGACAACGATCGCATTTGGAGTGCTGGGCAGCATCCTGATTTGCTCGACGACCTTCAGATATCCGGCTGGCGTGTTGAGATTGCATCCGTCTTTTGAAAGCCACATGGACAGAGATCCTGCCTGATAATGATGTTTCCAAGCTGCGATTCGACTTCTCAGCCCGTGGTGCCCTTCGCCAGCCAAGTAAACGATTTTCCCAGGCCGCACTTTTTGCCCGCACCATTCGGGCATTCCGCTTGCCATGCGCAGGCACCAGTCGAGCACTACAAAGGTCTTTCCGCCACCGCTTGGGCCATGCACCATCACCAGAGCTTTATCCTGCACCCAACGCTTCACTAGCCAAGAAATAGGCGCAGGTTGCGCGGAGAAGTCATCGGCATGAATCAGCCATTCATCTGATGTGGGCATGAGCAGACTAGACAAATCATGCCCAGCTTGCACATAATCATTCGCATCCATGCCTTCAATTGGAGGGATGATTACGCGCGCGCCATACTTGGCGCTGGCTTGATCGGCGTACTTTTGCCCGGTTCCGCTCTTGTCATGATCTGCGACGATCACGATGGATTGCTGAGGGCCGTACATCTCACGCATTGATCCTGCTACAGTTGGCAAGCTGCTTGCGCTGTATGCAATCACGCACGGCTGGCCTGTTACCTCATAAATGGTGGCTGCGGTGGCATAGCCTTCAGCGATATAGATTGTTTTCGCATCTTCAAGCGCACCAAGCCACCAGAAGCTGCCGCCAGTTTTGCCGCCTGGGTGATATTTCTTATCGCCGTCAATGTCGATGTATTGCAGTGATGTGAGCTCGCCATCTGCTGAGTAAAGAGGCACCATCAAGCGACCATCCCCAGTGACACGAGCACCGTGCGGCTGTATTTGCTTTCTGACCAAGTATGGATGCTCGGGGCTTGCGGCGCCGGCATTAACCCAGATCTTTGTAACGATATCGCTGGCTAGTTCTGCCTTTCGCACTCGTTCTGCTTCTCGCATTGCCGAGGCTTCAGCCTGCCGCCGAGCGTGCTGCATTTCCTCGATGTGCGAGAGCTTGCGCCCGATGTCGGCTTTGAAATTTGCCACCAGGCCTGTTCGCCAATCGCCGAATTGCCCGCCAGGGATGCCATCATGAAAGACGATGTACCAACCTGCATCGCCTCGCTTGCCTGATGTGCAGAATCTGTGCATCTTGCCGTCAATGTGCACCTGCTCAGGTGTGTGCTTTATACCTGCAGCGTGCATTGCATCCAGTAGCTGATCTTCGACGGGTGCAACTCGCTTCTCCGGCGGTGGCGACCACGGCCCGCCGAGCACTTTTGATAGATCAGCCATTGAGCGATCCGCCCTTCAAGTATTGAGCCAGGAGCGTCATTGTCGCCCGATGGGGCCGCGTTTTGCCAGCGGCGATTCTGTAAAGAGTGTGCGGGTTCAGGCCGATTGACTGCGCGACAGCCTGCAAGTTGCGATCTGCGAGCGCAGCTTTGATCTCATCTAGTGTCATTGTGCACTACCTCAAAAAGTACAGAAAAAGTTAAATAAGCGCTTGCATCTTAGCAAAAGCTGGCGCACAATACAACCACTGCACGAACTGATCCCCAGACGGTGCACATTGAAAGGTAAGACATGAAGCTGATTGACATCAACGTTACCGCCGCCGACGAACTGGGCTTGCTGCTAGCTGAGATTGCAGACTTGGAAAAACGTGCTGATGCTATCAAGGCCAGCATGAAAGACAAGGCCACTGTTCAGGGTGGCGAGAGCGTATTTGATGGCGCTATGTTCTGCGCCAAAGTTGTTGAGGCAAATCGCAAGGTCACGGATTGGAAAGCAATCGCCAAGGCTTGCAACATCCCCGCCGACATCATCGAGGCCAACACCAGCGTTACGGCTGTGTTCAGCGTCAAGGTCACATCCAAGTAATCAGATGGGCTCCAAAAACTGGAGCCCACATTTAGGATCATCATCATGCGAAACCTTGAAGTAGACATCTACACCGATAGGCTGTTTGATGTGCGTGAGTCAGTGCTAGATATCAAGAATGCGATGGATGCGCTCATGTTCATGTTTGAGTTGAGCGATGACGTGCAGCCGACTCGCACTGATTCAGTCGAGCTACTTGGAGTCAGGGCTCACCTGCAAGTTGCTCGGAAGATGCTGGAGGAAATACGCCAGCGTCAAAGCAAACAGGCCTATGGCTTTCTGCAGGAAATCGTGCAAGAATAACAACCCGGCTCAGCAATGTGCCGATCTCAACAGCCAACCGGAGAACCAAATGGCTATCAACCTGAAGCGCAGTTCCGCGCTTTCTATGAGCGGCGTTAAGCTGCTCGTTTACGGGCAAGCGGGCGCTGGCAAAACCTCGCTCATCCCAACCTTACCGGCGCCAATTGTCTTGAGTGCCGAGGGCGGCTTGCTTTCAATCGCTGGGGCCGATGTGCCTTACATTGAGATCGCAAGCATGGGCGACTTGATGGAAGCCTACAAATGGCTCTCAGAAAGCGCAGAAGCGGCTCAATTTCAATCGGTGGCGCTGGACAGCATCAGCGAAGTGGCTGAGGTCGTTCTGAATGCCGAGAAAAAGGCAAGCAAAGACCCGCGCCAAGCCTACGGCGCGATGCAAGAACAGATGGCCGACATCATCCGCGCATTCCGCGATCTTCCTGGCCGGCATGTTTACATGAGCGCAAAGCTGGAGAAGACTCAGGACGAGATGGGACGCGTGCTGTATTCGCCCAGCATGCCTGGCAACAAAACGGGTCAGCAATTGCCCTACTTCTTTGACGAAGTGCTGGCACTGCGTGTCGAGCGCGATGCCGAAGGCAATACACAGCGGGCTTTGATGTGCGATTCGGACGGTCTGTGGCTTGCCAAAGATCGCAGCGGCAAGCTGGAAACCTGGGAAGCGCCAGACTTGGGCGCAATCATTGCAAAGATTGGAGGATGAAATGCAAGAGCTTGAGCAACTGAGCCAAGAATGGATCATGGCCAAAGAGGCAGAAAAGCGCGCAGTCGCAAAGCGCCGTGAGGCCGAAGACAAGCTGACAGCACTGTTAGGCGTCAAGCCCACGCTCGAAGGCACTGAGAGCCATCTCGTACCCGGATTAATCATCAAGATTGTCGGCCGACTTGATCGCAAGGTAGATGCCGACAAAGCGCAGGAGATCGCTGCCGAGGCTGGCCTCAATGCTTACCTTTCAACGCTTTTCCGGTGGAAGCCTGAAATCAACATGTCTGCTTGGAAATCCACCGATTCACAAATCACCGAGCTTTTTTCGCACGCGGTAACGGTCACGCCAGGCCGTCCGTCTTACACCATCACCGTAAAGGAGTAATCAATCATGGCGTTTCTTTCACAATCTTTCGACGTAGCCGACCTGCCGCAATCATCCGGTGGCAATTTTGAGCCGCTGCCCGCTGGCTGGTACAGCGTCACCATTGCAGGCGCAGAACTGAAAAACACCAAAGCCGGCAACGGCCAGTTCATTGCCGTTCGCTATGACGTGACCGGGCCGACTCACCAGGGGCGCGTGGTGTTTGGCAATCTGAACATTCAGAATCCGAACCCCAAGGCAGAGGAAATTGGGCGCCAGCAATTGGGCGAACTGATGCGCGCCATTGGCCTTGCCAAAGTCACCGACACCGATCAACTGATCGGCGGCAATCTGCAAATCAAGCTGGACATCAAGCGCGATGAACAGTACGGCGACAAAAACGAGGTTCGCGGCTTCAAGGCCGTGAGTGGTGGCGCATTGCCGAGCATGTCTCCTGCTTCTATTCCTGCCGCTGCTGCACAGGCTGCACCTGCAAAGGCTGCGCCGCCGTGGGCCACAAGAAGTAATCAATCAACCCGCCCGGCTTGTGCCGGGCTTTTGAGGTGATAAATGGACTATTCAGACTTTCTAAAAGCCAAGGTAAAAATGGCGCATTTCGGCGGCTTTGATGTGCCGAAAACTGAGCTCAACCATATCCTGAAGGCTCATCAAAAAGACATTGTGCAATGGGCAATTCAAGGCGGCAATCGCGCCATCTTCGCCAGCTTCGGACTTGGTAAGAGCGTGATGCAAATCGAATGGATGGGAAAAACAATTGAAAACGCAGGCGGCATCGGCCTGATCATTGCCCCGCTAGGTGTGCGCCAAGAATTGATGCGCGATGCGCGCATGCTCGGGTATGAATTGAAATTCATCAAGAGCGCATCGGAAATCACGCCAGAGCATAACCTTTACATCACGAACTATGAAACGGTGCGCGACGGCAAGTTAGACCCGACCTTGTTCACGGCTGTGAGCTTGGACGAAGCGAGCGTGCTGCGCTCTTTTGGGTCAAAGACTTACCAAGAGTTCCTGCCGATGTTCTCCGGCGTGAAATACAAGCTGGTCAACACCGCGACACCAAGCCCAAATCGATTCAAAGAGCTGATTCACTACGCTGGCTTTTTGGGCGCGATGGATACGGGCCAAGCTCTAACGCGATTCTTTCAGCGTGATAGCACTCAGGCCAACAATCTGACGCTTTATCCGCACAAAGAACAAGAGTTCTGGCTTTGGGTTTCAAGCTGGGCCATCTTCGCTCAAAAGCCTAGCGACCTGGGGCACAGCGACGAAGGCTATGACTTGCCAGAAATTGAGGTTCGATATCACGAAGTTGCCAGCGACTACGAAAAGGCAGGAACAGAGAAAGATGGTCAGGGATTGATGTTTCAAGATCCAGCGCTTGGGCTTGCTGCGGCCAGCCGTGAAAAGCGCGACAGCATGCCTGATCGAGTTGCTAAGGTGAAAGAGATTGTCGCAGCATCACCTGATGATCATTTTGTTATTTGGCACGATCTGGAAGATGAACGTCATGCAATCCAAAAGGCAATTCCAGAAGCCGTTAGCGTTTGGGGAACGCAAGATCTAGACGAGCGCGAATCGCGCATTGTTGGTTTCGGTGACGGTGCATTTCGCATCTTGTCTACGAAACCAATCATTGCAGGCTCAGGTTGCAACTTCCAAAAGCACTGCCACCGGGAAATCTTCGCTGGCATTGGCTTCAAATTCAATGACTTCATTCAAGCCATTCACCGAGTGCAGCGCTTTGGGCAAACCAAGAATGTCATCATTGATGTGATCTACAGCGAGGCAGAGCGCGAAGTGCTGCGCGTGCTTTTGGCAAAGTGGCAACAACACAAAGAACTGGTGGAAAACATGCAAGAAATCATCAAGCAATTCGGCCTGAATCAACTGGCCATGCAAGACACTCTTACACGCTCAATCGGAGTAAAGCGCATTGAGGTCACTGGCGAGCGCTTTCGCGTCGCAAACAATGATTGTGTTGAAGAAGCGAAGGTGCGCGAGGAAAACAGCATTGACTTGATTGTGACAAGCATCCCATTCGCCAATCATTACGAATACAGCCCGAGCTATAACGACTTCGGGCATACCGAGAACAATGATCACTTCTGGGGCCAGATGGACTATCTGACGCCTGAACTTTTGCGCATTCTCAAGCCTGGCCGAATCTATGCTTGCCATGTCAAAGATCGGATTCTGTTCGGAAATGTCACAGGCGCAGGCGCTCCAACCGTTAGCCCGTTTCACTGCGAAGCCATCATGCATGGGCGCATGCATGGGTTTGACTACATGGGCTTGATTACGGTGGTCACTGATGTGGTGCGCGAGAACAATCAGACTTATCGCCTCGGATGGTCTGAGCAGTGCAAAGACGGGAGCAAGATGGGCGTAGGCTCTCCGGAATACATCGTTCTTTTCCGCAAGCCGCAGACTGATCGCACGAAAGGCTATGCTGATGTTCCGGTCAAGAAGTCGAAAGACCAATACACACGCGCACACTGGCAGGTTGACGCGCACGCATTCTGGCGCAGCAGTGGCAATCGTCAATTGACCGCTGAGGATTTGGCAGGACTTGGCCCTGACAAGCTGGCCAGCATGTTCACCAAGTATTCACTGGAGAACATCTATGACTACGAATTCCATATTCGAATTGGTGAGGAATTGGAGGCCCGGGGAGCATTGCCTAGCACGTTCATGAGCCTTGCCCCTGGATCGCATCATCCTGACGTCTGGCACGATGTAACGCGCATGCACACGCTCAACAGCGATCAGAGCCGCCGCGCAGTTGAGAAGCATGTTTGCCCATTGCAGTTCGACATTGTTGACCGCTTGATTGAGCGATACAGCAATGAAGGCGACACTGTTTACGATCCATTCTGCGGGCTTGGCACAGTGCCCTATCGCGCAATTCTCAAGGGCCGAAAGGGTGGCGGGTCTGAATTGAACCCAGAATACTTCATGGATCAAGTTCATTACTTGCAAGCGGCAGAGCGTGAATTCTCCATGCCATCGCTGTTTGACATGCTGGACGATGCCGCATAAACATCATGGCCCGCACCAAATACGCAGAAGCACTATTTGGCAGGCCAGCACGCAAAGAGAAGGCCCTGGATCGTGAAGAGTACCTTTCACGCGCCAGGGAATTCGCAAAGCGCGGCCAAGATTTGCCACAAACCAAGTTGCTTGACTTAGAAGTGCACAGCATCAAGTCAGCAGCGAGACAGCGCGAGAAACTGCGCGCATACATCAAAGACAACCTGAGCAATGCGGCCCTGGCCGCGCAATACGGTGTGCACGTGCGAACGATTGAAAAGATCTTGCAGCACGAAACATGGAGCCATGTTCTATGACAGCCATCCCAGAAGCGGCGCATTCAATCGCCGCCATGATTGACAAACATCACGCCAGCAAAACCGAGCAACCGCGCCAGCATCTCGGAGCAAGCATCCTAGGCCACCCGTGCGATCGGTGGCTGTGGCTCTCCTTTCGCTGGGCTGCGCGTGAGGAATTCCCTGGCCGCATCTTGCGAGTGTTTCGGCGTGGGCACCATGAAGAAGGCTGGATCGTGAGCGACTTGCGAGCCATCGGAATTGACATTCGAGACACGCAAGGCGCACAGAGCCGCGTTGACTTTGGCGCTCATGTCGGCGGCAGCTTGGACGGCATCATTCATTCCGGCGTGCCAGAAGCGCCCAAGAAAAAGCACGTTGCCGAGTTCAAAACGCACTCTAAAAAGAGCTTTGATGAAGTCGAGTCGCAAGGCGTAGAGAAGGCCAAGCCGATGCACTGGGCTCAGATGCAAGCCTACATGCACGGCACTGGAATCGATAGGGCGCTGTATGTTGCCGTGTGCAAAGACGACGACCGGATCTACACCGAGCGCGTGAAATACAACAAAGAAGCGGCCGAGGGCCTGATTGCCCGAGGACATCGCATTACACTAAGCGACAGACAGCCGGAACCGATTTCAACGAACCCGAGCTGGTATCAATGCAAGTTTTGCGCAGCGCATGAGATGTGCCACGGTGGCAAGCCTACCAAGCATGTCAACTGCCGCACCTGTGCTCACAGTACGCCTCGGGCGGATAGCACATGGCACTGCGCAAAGTGGGATGCGGAGATTCCATTCGAGGCTCAGATTGAAGGTTGCGAGTCGCATGTTTTGCATCCAGACATGGTGCCATGGAAGTTAGACACCGAGGCATCGAGCATGGATGAGGCTGTTTGGATTATTGATGGCAAGCCAGTGCGGAACGGCGAGCCTGATGCTTTTGTTTTTGGTAGCCGTGAACTGATTGCCAACCCTTCAGCCTGCGCGGGTGGTGAGCAAGTATTGATGGATATGCGGGCTCAATTTAAGACTGCGAGGATAGTAGGATGAATAAGCACACACCTGAGATTATGTCTTTCGTCTGGTCCAAGTCAGAGTACGAGCGCGTTGCAGCTCAAGCCCGCCTAATTGTCGCCGCGCCGGATTTGCTGAATGCTTTGCAAGCCATCGTGAAGTCGCTGGCCGATCAAGACGACGAGGGCATGATTGAACACGCCCAGCAAATGATCGACGCCCGCGCCGCCATCGCCAAAGCTACAGGAGAGAAAGTATGACAGACCGCGAATTACTTTTACTGGCTGCGAAGGCGGCTGGATTTACTGATGCCGAGTGGGCAGCAGAGCAAGCGTCTGTTTGCACAGTGCAAGCCGGAAAAGGTTTCCAGCCTTTCTGGAATCCCTTGCGTGATGATGGCGATGCACTGCGGCTGGCGGTGGAGTTGCGGCTCGATATTTGTCGCCCTCACGCGGATTACCACTCCGTCTGTGTGTGGCTTGACCAACGAGGTGACTTTGTCGAACAAGAAGTAGGAGATGACCCCTACGCCGCCACCCGTCGAGCAATCGCGCGCGCTGCGGCTGAGATTGGAAAGGGAATGAAATGAAAAAATCATTGCACTTCACGATTGAGTTTTTTCCGCGAAAGTGGCCATGCTTTGCAGTCGGGTTTTTCAGCGGCGGGAACGAGTTTGTCCTGCATTTGTATCTTGTGTGCTTACGCATTCGGTGGGGGTACTGAACATGACACGCGACGAAATCATCAAGCTGGCGCGTGAGGCTGGGCTAAGAACTGGAGTCAACGCTTCCGGCGTAACTCTTGTTTTCGCCCATGTACCGGGCGTCACGATTGCTCACATCACTATTGACGAGTTTGAACGCTTCGCCGCCCTCGTCGCCGCAGCCGAGCGCGACCGCATGATCTCCGAGGGCTGGAGGCTGTGCGCTCAGGGCCAGAAGACCTCGCAGTTCTGCGCCGTGGCCGAGCAGGTTCGGCAGAAAGAGCGCGAGAAATGTGCGCAGGTGTGTGAAGAACAGAATGCACGGTGGGCAGACGACCGGAGGGCTATTTACGCAACAGACGAATGCGCCGATGCCATCAGAGCAAGGGGGCGAGATGCTTGATTATTGTCTGTTGTTGGTATATATTTAGTCACCAATATCAAACAATAGGACATGGCATGAGATTTATTGATTTGACAGGAAATCAATTTGGACGTTTAACTGTTCAACGTCCTATTCGAGGTGGAAAAAGGATAATGTGGGAGTGCTTATGCAGTTGTGGAAATATCACACAAACATCTGGGCTTAGGCTTAATAGAGGTGAAACTCAATCTTGTGGTTGCCTACAAAGAGAGAAGCAATCTGCTCGCATCACATCATCAAACACAATCCACGGTCACAATAAAAGAGGTTCTCAATCTCTGACTCATAAATCCTGGGTAGCAATGCTTCACAGATGCCGATGTTCAACATACACGGCATTCAAATATTACGGAGGACGAGGAATAAAAGTCTGTGAGAGATGGGAAAAGTTCCATAACTTCTTTGAGGATATGGGAGAACGTCCATCTAAAAATCATTCAATTGATCGAATTGATGTTGATGGCGATTATGAGCCTGGAAATTGCAGATGGGCAACAAGATCGCAACAACAGAGGAACAAGCAGTGTCACAAGAAATAAAATTGCGGGAGTATCAATCTCGCACCATTGACCAGCTCTATGCGTGGTTCGAGGCAGGCCATGCAGGCAACCCTTGCCTAGTGCTGCCCACTGGCGCAGGGAAAAGCCACATCGTTGCGGCACTGTGCAAAGATGCGGTGCAGACATGGCCAGAGACTCGCATTCTGATGCTGACGCACGTAAAAGAGCTGATTGAGCAGAATGCCGAGAAGATGCGCCATCACTGGCCCGATGCACCGCTGGGCATCTATAGCGCAAGCGTAGGCCGCAAAGACCTGGGCGAGCCGATCACATTCGCAGGCATTCAATCTGTGCGCAAGAAGGCGCAGCAAATCGGCCACATTGACCTCGTTCTGATTGACGAATGCCACCTCGTAAACCACAAAGACGAAGGCGGCTACCGTGGCTTGCTGGCAGACCTGAAGGTAATCAATCCGGCTTTGCGCGTGGTAGGTCTGACAGCTACGCCGTACCGCTTAGGCCATGGCTACATCACCGATAAGCCCGCCATCTTTGATGCGCTCATTGAGCCCGTGAGCATCGAGGAATTGATCTTCAAAGGCTACCTGGCCACACTGCGCAGCAAAGTCACGCAAACCAAGCTGGACATTACCGGCGTCAAGAAGCGAGGCGGCGAATACATCGAGGCCGAACTGCAAGCGGCTGTAAACAAGGCCGACAAAAACGCCAAAGTGGTCAGCGAAGTGATTGCACTGGCAGGCGATCGCAAGGCTTGGCTCTTCTTTTGCGCTGGCGTGGCTCACTCTGAGGCCATCGCAGCCGAACTCAACGCGCAAGGCATCACGGCAGCATCCATAACCGGGGAAACGCCGAAGGCCGAACGCGAGCGACTGATTGCCGAATTCAAGTCTGGCAAGATCCGGGCATTGACCAATGCAAATGTGCTAACCACTGGCTTTGATTACCCTGACATTGACCTGATCGCAATGCTGCGCCCAACCATGAGTGCCAGCCTATACATGCAGATGGCAGGGCGAGGGTTGCGCCCCAAGAGCCACACCGACCATTGCCTGGTGCTGGACTTTGCTGGCGTGGTTGCAACGCATGGGCCGATCACAGCAGTGCAGCCGCCCAAAAAAGCTGGCGAAGGCAACGGCGAGGCTCCGGTCAAAGTGTGCGACTCGTGCGGCGAGCTTGTGCACATCGCGGCGCGTCAGTGCCCGGCCTGCGGCGCCGAATTCCCAGAGCCAGAGCGAAAGCCGCTCAAACTGTGCGCTGATGACATCATGGGTCTAGATGGCATTGAGATGCCAGTGCGCGCCTGGTGGTGGAAAAAACACACGAGCCGGGTAAGCGGCAAAGAAATGCTGGCAGTGACGTATTACCCGGAGGGTCTATCAGACCAAGCCGTAACGGAATACTTGCCCATCTTGCATGAAGGCTATGCTGGAGACAAAGCACTCATGCAACTACTGACGATGGCCAGGCACGCAAATGCCGACATTGACACATCAAAAGATGCTTGGTTTGATTCCAGCATGGTTTTGTCTCTGAATGAGAGCAAAGCCCCGGCGATGGTGAAGTACAAGCGTGACGGTAAGTTTTTCAGAGTGATTGAGAGGCGCTGGAATGAGACATCCTGAACCGAGTTTCGTCGTGCAGTGGCGCGAAGTGGAGCGCAAAGGCCCGCCCCAGTGTTGCCACACTTGCGATTGGTATGAAGCTGATGGCAAGTGCGCCAAGCATGAAATGGAGCCTCCAGCGGAATTCGCGGCGACTGAGGATGAATGCCCCGATTGGATAAGGGAGTGCCCATTTTGAACAAAAAAGAAGCATTGGAATTTGAGAGATTGAAGCGATTGCTTGATGTAGAGCGAGAACGCGCAGAAAAAGCATGGGCTTCATATCGAGAGACACTTTACGAGTTGGTCGATATGAAAATGAAACTAGAACGTATTGAAAAGATACTAAAAAATGAAGAATGAAATACCAACCGAGCACGATGAGCAACGAGAGTTCGTGCGCTGGTTTCGTAAAACGTGGTCAGGTGTTCGCATCCTGGCGATCCCAAATGGCGGAGCCAGAAGCGCAGCAACCGCTGGCCGATTGAAGGCAGAAGGCGTGTGCGCTGGAGTTCCTGATCTTTTCATTCCGGCGTGGCGATTGTGGGTCGAGATGAAGCGCACCAGAGGCGGCACTGTTAGCGCAGAGCAAAAAGACTGGATTGCATACTTGCAAAGTGTCGAAATGTATGCAATAGTGTGCCGTGGGTTTGAAGATGCACGCTCACAAGTAAGCAATTTTCACGAAAGGCATAACCATGAGCACAAATAAAGACGAAACCACAAAGAGCCGCACGTTTACGCTGCGCATCAATCCTGACGTTTTGAAGCGCATTGAGCAAGTGGCGCAGGCCGAAGATCGCACAACCGCCGGACAGATCATGCACTACATTCGCCAAGGCTTGGAGCGCAAGGCATGAGCAAAAAGCGCAAGATGCCAAAAAAAATTGCCGTTGTGACTTACACGATGCTGGATGAGCTGATGGCCAGCCCAACCGCACCAATGCCGGCAGAAAAACGCACTTATCAACTGACGCGCATGTATCAAGGTTTACACGCGTTAGAAATTGAAGCAAACCCAACGCCGGAAGACTGGCGATGTGTATCGGATGCAATCAATCTGCTAGAAACTCTGGTGCGAGATATGCAAGTGTGCGAAGACGCCAGCGGATTGCTGCAAGATGCCATCGAGGCCATGGCAAAAGCAGGTAAGCGATACAAATGCGGCGGATCATTGCGCTTAGACGGTGTTGGCATCAAGGCCATTCGAGCAGTTCTTGATGACTATGCCAGCGTCATTGAGCAGGTATCTGCGCGAACGATGGTGAAATGCCACCGGTTGACAGAGCGCCGCTTGAGTGATATTTGCGCAGGGAAAATGCGCGCTGATGATGTGGTGATAGCAGCATGAGGGGCTACGGAGCGCTAGTCGAAATGGTGCTGATTGCACTGCGTGAAGAAGGCCCAATGAGCCGGCGCGAGCTGTCTGATTGGCTTGATATGACGCATGGCGAACTGAGCATCATCAGCAAGATGGCCAAAGCCCAAAAGCGCCTACCAAAGCGACTCTACATCTGCAAGTGGGTGCGCGAGCTGGACTATGGTTCTTATCGTCGCTATCTTCGGCCAGTCTATGACATTGGAGATCATGCAGACGCCAAAAAGCCGCGTAGAGAGCCAAACAGTGTAGCGGGCTTGCGTTCGTACTATCTCAAACGTGACATGGGCCGGACAAATAGTGTGTTCAACCTTGGCTTGCAAGCCAAGTCAGCCGAACAATCGCAAAGGAAAAAATCAGCATGAAAACGAATTTCCAACGTACCGCTGAATGGCTCACCGCTTGCGGAAGGCCAGCAGATCCAGGCAGCCCAATCAAAACGTCGGTGCAGATCGGATGTCAGATTGAGGAGATTGTCGAGTTCTTTTCATGCCTTCGGCTTGAGAAAGAAGGCTATGCAAAGATGCTTGATCGCGTTCAAGAGGATCTGACTTGGCTCGGGATGAAGCTCAAACGCGGTGAAATGATTGCATACATTCCGCACCATCTTCGCGTTGATGCGCTTGATGCGCTTTGCGATATCGAGGTTACTGGAAATGGAATCGCTCACATGAGCGGGTTTAACAAAGATATGGCCGACTTGCGCGTGCTGGACAGCAACGATGCAAAGCTAGTCGATGGTAAGCCGGTATTGCTTGACGGTGGCAAGATCACAAAGCCGCCAGGATGGAAAGCTCCAGATCTGACCGATTGCGTCTAAGTGTTTATCCTATGCTTGTTTTTGTGTTCTTTTGTGTGTCATAATCTCATCACCAACACCAACCGGAGTAACCGAATGATGAAGCATGTATGGAATTTTCTTTGGCACTTGTGTGAATGCGCCATTGTCTTAGCGCTGTTTGCAAGCATTTACATCATGCTGGACTGGAGGGAATGAAATGAAACCATCACATTTCCAAACGCCACGTACGCTCGGAGAGTGTCAATTCGTAGAGGGCTATTGGAGCCCTGCCTCTTTTGACAAAGAAGAGCGGAAATTCTCTGCGTACATCTTTGGCCTGATTGTCGCAGCATCTTTGACGGTCATTGTTTTGATGGTGGCAGCATGAGAAAACGCAACAAAATGCCACCTGATTGCGATGTCTCCATTCTGCTGAAGATTGGAGTAATCGCCATGATTGCGCTGGGGATCGCGTTTTTGTTCGGTACGCTGATCATCATGGTTATCGGATGAGCGGGTCGCTGTGGCTCACGCATTCAGCACCGAAAAAAGAGACTCCGGTGCCATCGAGGCACCCGGGTTTTTTGAAGTCATGCAGCAAATGCGCGCATGAACGGCCAGAAAAAAACGGCGTTGAGTTGAAGCCTGGCCGGTGGATTTGCTCAGCGTGCTGGATCAACAAACGGCAAAGCAAAAACCCATAAACGAGGAGATGGGCATGGAGAAAATATGCACATACTGCGGCATGGCAGGACACAGAGCTAGTCAATGTCCACATCTGCGAGCCTCCGAGGCTTGCACGGAATTGGGCTTTGAAAACGAAAACGGCGATCTAGTGTCGCCGTTTGTTTGGTTTGTGCTGACTGTTGCAATAGCCAGTTGTGTAATTTTGATTTTATGAGCGCTTGGACAATAGAGCTGTTTTATCGGCGCTTCCTGCGCTAGAACCGAAGTAGTAGCTGATGATGCTGGCCCAGGCGCCGCCAAGAGCGCCCAGCATCACTAGAAGCGCATCGCCGCCTGTTTCTGGCTTGCCTTCGATAAGCAGGTAGCCCAGCACGCCGAAAAACCCAGAAGTGACAAATAGAGCCAATGCGCGCGGCGTGAACGTGTCGCCAGTCTTTGCCTCACGCTCACGCGCCGCGGCACGATCCGCCTGGTGGATCTTCTCCACATCAATATCAAGCTCTCGCATCCGAGTTGTGAATGCGAGTTCTGCTTCTTTGAGCTTTGCCAGCACTTCAGGGCCGCCGTTTCCGATTGCCTGTGCAATCTCTGTTTCGGTGCCATCCGGCTTGCCTAGCAGCTTTTCAGAAACCATTGTGGCAACAGATCCGCCAAGTGGGCCACCCCAGGCTGTGCCGATCACAGGCGCAGCTGCGCGAACAATGCGCTTCCAAGTGCTTTCCTCGCTCATGGATACTTTCTCCGGTCAAGCTCAAAATGCGGTCCGTCCTTGAATGACACCCAATCGCCGCCCCACACAATCGGAACACCCAATTCTTTCGCTGCTAACTTGAATGCTTTGGCCAGCTCTTGGAATGGGGGCCAATCCCAACGCACTTCGCCGGCAATGATTGGCGCAATGTCAATTGCATGGCCAGTGATGTGCCGGCTGTTCATGGTCTTACTGGCGCCTGCGGACATCAATTGCGCCTGGCGTTCTTTGGTGCGCAATCCTTCAGTGACGGTGAAGTCAATTTGCGACAGTTCAAGCGCTCGATGTGCCACCTTCACAAGATCGGCATGTACGCCAGTCAAGTTCTTTTTGGATCGTTCGCCGAATGTAAATTTGTGCGTCATGCGCCACCAAGATTAGGCAAAGGTTCAGGCTTTGTTCATGAGGCAGAGAATTGACTATCTACAGCATCGCTGCGCTTTCTGCGATCAACCTTACCCTCACGAGCCATCTGGTCAAGAAAGTTATTCTGTTTCAACAGAGCATTCACTTCATTGAGCTGCCCAAGAAGCGAGGTGACAACGCCCTGCAGCCTGGTGATTTCAGTTTGCAATCGCATCACTTCGCCATGCAATCGAGTATTCTCATCGCGTAGGCTTTCCAGAGTGCTTCTCATTGTGATGTAGGCTGATGAGTTGCCTGAATCTTTGACTAGCATGATGCTTAACTTACTCCAAAGCCAGATTCCCCCCGCCACAGTTCCAGCTCCGCCTAACAACGCAGTTTCAGGTGTCATGTTTTCAAATGGCATGATGAATCTCTCGTCATTTAAGGTGAAAAATTGCGCCAATTATCGCCCAAGCCACCCATCCAGGCAAGGCAGTGGCAAATGCGTCGAGCGCCTCGACCTGGCCCTCGCCGCGGATCTTCTGCTGCATCTCATACGCAATGCCGACCGTGGTGCTGGTGGGCCGCACCAGTACGGTTATAGGTTGCCTTCAGATGTCCATGTGCCGGGAACACCCGCAGTTGTGCATCGCCACGCCTTGGGTTGACCGACAACAGCGCCGCGATTGACAACACGATCTCCAATTTGATACTGGCCGTAAACTGGGGGTGCGCCAATGGAAGAATACTGCTCAACAATGCCTGTGCCATTGTGTGCAATGCGCTCGGTAATGATGTTCAATTTGTCAAACACACAACCCGTGCCTTCGGACAAGATAATGTCATCTCCTGTGCCAGCTTGGGTTGATCTGAAAGAATTACCGCTGACGTTTGTGAATGTGCTGTTTGACCAGAAAAACGATGTGCGGCCAGCAAAAACTTTGTTGTCAGCAATAGACCCGTAATCCACATAAGACACCTGCATTCCGTCTTGCACGGAATTGATTGTGTTGCCACTGATAACAACATCTTCCATTACGCCGCTGGTAGTTCTTGAAAATTGCATTCCAAGACTTGTTGCATTGGTGCAATGCACATGATTGTCGGACACATTGATCGCACGCTGGCTTGCGTTAATGCAGTCAACATAAATTGCAGCGTTGGTACCCATCTGGTAAACCGTGTTACCGATGGTGTTGGAATAGCTGCACTTTGTCATCCGAATTCCGCTGTTGAACGAACCGGTCAGTTCCTCAGATCGAACCACGTTTCCTTGCACGTGAATTCCATGCTGCTGGCTAGACGTCGCCCAGATTCCAGGGCCACGAAGCGAATGCACTTGGTTGTTAGACACGATGATGGATGCGGTCTGCACTTCGTCAGCAATGCTGGCAGTGATACAAGCCATCGCCAGCGTTCCGAAGTTGGAAGTGCTCTTGCAGCAGTTGTAAACTGTGTTGTCAGAGCAAACAGCACCACCAGCGCCCTGCAAGTAAATGCCAGCACCAGACACACCCCCAACATAGCTGCCGTCAATGTCACTGACTACGTTGTTGGTAATGGCAGATTTGCAATCGTAACCAAGTGGAACGGCTGTTGTCGTTGTGTAGAACAGAATCCCATATGCTTTTTTGCCAGCAACCACGTTGTTTGAGATGATGTTCCCGACCATCTCAGCGCCAACAACGTAATAATCGTTGAACACAACGCCAGCACCGGCGTTTGCACCAAGACAGTAATTGCCATCAATTACGTTGTACGAGTTGGCACCCAAGCATGTGATGTTTGCGCTGTCGTCGTTTGCTGTTGCAGTTGTATACCAATCGCCAAAATAGTTGCCACGAATGGTGTTGTTGGATGATGCGTAAAGACGAACGCCTGAGTTATAACAGTTGAAAATGAAGTTATTTTCAATAACGCACTGTGAAGAACCATTCAGGTATATTGCTGCTTTTCCACTCAAGCCGCCCAACGTACCAACTGACCCACGGCAGGACAGTTTCAAGTCGCGTACTGTAACGCCGGTTTTGTTTGTCAGGTCAATACCATTGGTATTGCCGTCTTTAATGATGATGTGGCTTTCACGGCCAGAGCCAAAAATTAAGCTGTTTACTTGCGGAGTAACTGGCGATCCAATGTAGTACTGGCCTTCTGGGAAATAAATGGACTGGTGTGCATCGAAAGCGGTTTGAATAGCCGCAGCATCATCGTTTGGATAACCAAGACCTGTTGCTCCAAAATCCTTCACGCTCACCGTGTCGCGCAGCTTGCTCTGCACAGTGCGAGCTACTGCCCCAATTCCAGCCTGCAAAAATGTAATTTTGTCTGCATCAGCTAATGAAGTCGCATCCAACACCGTCCAAACCAGCACGCCATTGCGATTTTTGACTGTGAGCGAGTAATCCGCTTGAGCCGTGTACACCCGCGCAGGCGTGCCATTGCGCACGATGTAGCCGTTTTGCGTGCGGATAGGCTGTGCGGCAGGGATGGTGCCAGCATCATCCCACCAAAGCGATATCGGGCTCACTTCTGGGTTTGCATTGGCCGTTCCGATGTAGATGTAACCGTTGTCCAACGGCGATCCATCGGTGTCGAAGATCTGCTGAAATGGGGATGCGATTTGGAGCATGATTGACCTTGTGCGATGAATTGGTTAATTATGGCTGCTCTTGCATGGTGTTAGACACGGCTTGAGACGCCTGGTCAGTTTGAACGGTTGCCAATAGGCGTTTGATGATCTGCTGCTCTTCTGGGCTGCCTGGTCGTTTTGTGCCCAATTGCATCAACAAATTGCGCACCGGTGCAGACTCATACATCCTAGCGCCTCCACCAATACCTACGGCAGTAGCCGTAGCAGCTCCAGCGCCTCCAAGCATGTCTGTCAAGAATGAACCCATCAAAAATGGCACCCCTTGCATGCCGCTTGCAGTTGACACATTGGCCTCGCCTGCTCTTTTTGTTGCAGTTAACAACCTACTTAATCCATCCAATGTTTTCTTTGCATCACCTTGGAAAAAGACTTCTAATTGCGCACGATTGTCTTGCAAATACTTGTTAAAACGATCAGGACTAAATTGCTCAGCGCCATCTTGTGCGGCAAAACGAGATTTGTCTGCCGCATTTGCAAGAATTGCGCGCTGTGCATTGACACGGCCAGATGGCGGCAAGTTTTTATAAAGCAATTTCAAGTCGCTTGGTTTTTGACTAAACAACAATGGTGCAATAGCCTCAGGCGCTGCTTTGCCTTCTTTCAAGGCTTTACTTAAAGCATTGTTGTTTAACTCGCCAGTCATTTCGGCCAATCTTTGATTGGCAATCTTCCATTTTGTCAAATCACGAGCCTCGCCATTGACTGCAATGAAATTTCCCATGTCTTCTTTTAGAGGCCCATACAATGTGCGTGCAGTTTTATCTGCTTCTGTTTTGACAGCGGCCAATCCAGCATCATTCATCCAATCACCAAGCACTTTACGGTTTGCCTCAACTGCGCTGATGTTTGGATTGTTTTGCAGGGTAACTTTTAACTCTTCAAGCCTTCCAATCAAAGGCTGAGAACCTGTAATGGATGATAGTCGTCCAATTTCTTGATCAATTGCAGTGATAGTGTTTGGCACAGGCATATTGCCAAGCGTATCCAATGGCTCAAACACAGATTTCTTCATGTTTGCATACTTGGACAAATCAGCGCCACGCTTTGCAATGAATGATTGAGCTACAGGTTGCAAAGCTGCATCTTTCAATGCACTGACATCAGCGCCAAATTCATCAAATACTTTTTGCACTGCTTCAATGCGTTTTTGCTGCTGTGTAGCCCTTGTTCCAGCCGTTCCAAGAATGGTGCGCTCACCGAATTGCTGCGCAGTGCGCCCAGGCAATGTGGATGGAGGCCGCACATCAGAAGTCAAAACAGGCACTCCGAAGCGCTCCCCAGTTTGCACAATGTCACGTGCGGCCTGTGATGGAGGCACTCGAACGCTAGGAGTAGCCATGCGTGCGCCAGCAACGCCAGCGGCAAGTGCTGCACCAGTTGCCGCCAATGGAGAGCCGCCACGTTCTTGCACAGCTTGCGCAGCCCCACCGGAAGCAGCTCCGCCGACCAATTGCGCGGCTGGTTGAGCTGCCAATGAACGGCCTACAGCTTGAGTAACTGGACTTGCTGCCGTTGCAAGAGTTTTTCCAAGCCCAATTGCTCCTCCAGCACTGCCTACGCCTGATGCCATAGATTGCACAATGCGTTCTACTTCAGTTTGTGGCAAAGGCACGCCAGCACGTGTCAACAATTCGTTAATTACATCTGTTGGGCGAGTTAATTGCGTTCCAAATGTATTGTTTACCAAATCAATAATTGGGTCGCCAATGAAAGTAGTAACCCCCGCCGCAGCCGCTCCGGCTGCTGCGCCAGGAATAGCGCCTACACCTCCAATTGGAGCCCCAATAATGCCACCAAGCGCTGCTCCACCAGCAATAGGAGCAAGCCCTCGTGTTACCGCTCCAGACAAGCCTGCAACAGTTGTTTGTGGCTCTGCTTGCGCAGGTTGTGCTGTAGCAGGTTGCGCCTCTGGCACCAACTTACGTTTTCTGGCTTCTTGCAATAATTCAGCCTTATCAGGTGGCAAAATTCCTCTGCGTTCAGCTTCTAACAGCAATTCAATATCCATTTTATTTGCCTTTATATATTGCAATTACTTATTCAGCATTTGCAGCAATTCCGCATCTGACATCTTGTCAAATTTGGAGCTTGGTGTTGGTGCTGATGGTTTGCTCGCTGTTACGCCTGTTGGTGGTGGCAACATGCCTGATGTGATCATGCGATTTTTTGCAGCAGTCCATCCAGCTAAACGCTCACCAAGAGGTTTATTTGAATTGGAAATGTCTCCAAGTTGAGACACGATAAATTCTCGATCAGCGTTTGATACGCCTGCTCCAAGTTTTCCGCCCATCAAATCCAAAGTAATTGCATTTGCAGCAGTTGCCAATTCATTGATTGCTTTTCTGCCTTCAGTAGTAGCTCCAAAGAATCTCAAAACCTCTGAGCCAAGTGTTTCCATCGTTCCACTGGTGGATTTTTGAATCAATTTTGAAATATCATCTTGTCCAGTTACAGGATCATATCCAGCTGTATTTAGTGCTTTGATTGCAGATTGTTGTTGTTTATTGTCAGCTGCGGCATTCAATGGAATAAACCCACCTTGTGGATTTACTTTTGTTGGCGCAATGACAAAACCGCCCATTTGCGCATTAAATTCTGGAACTGGGCCTTTATCTGCTTTTTCCTTGAGCTGAGTTAATTCAAATGTTGCTTTTGAGCTTTGCGCATTTTTCAAAGTCAACTCTGCCTTTTGAATGCGCTCTGCATATTTTGCTTTGATTTCTTGCTCATCCGCTGCACTGGTTGCTTTACGCAATTCAGCCTCTTGCAGTGCATCAAGTCTTTTCAATTTGATATTTGCTTCATTCAACTTTGCTTCAGCCTCTCCAGCTGCCGCCAAAGCCTTGCGCTGTTCAAATGGTTGCTTTTGCGCTTCATACACAGAAGTCAACATCTTCCGTCCTTCTTCACCCAATGCGGCCATGTAAGGTGAGTAATCTTTGAAAGCTTGTTCAGCAGATGGCGATTTCTCAATCGTTGATGCCATCATTTCCCATTGTTTTTGTCCTTGAGTATCGTTGATGTTTTTGCTGGCTTCTGCACGAGTGCGCAAAATTGAAATTGCTTGATCTTTGTTTCCTTGCATCAATGATGACAAAACTTGACCACCAATATTGATATTGGATTTAGTAACTTCTGTATTTTGTGCATCTCTGCCTTTCAGAATCAATTCTGCTTGATCCTTTGGAAGCAAAGATGCATATTGCAATGTTTGTTGCAATGTTGGCTGTGGCGTTGCATAGTATGCTGATTGCACTTGTTGAAATTTTTCTTGTTGTGCTTGTGCTTGTTGGCGTTGCCGAAAATATTCGCCAAGTTTGATGCCTTCTGTAAATGATTGAGAAGGATCTGCAACTTGCAATGTGTAGTTATATGGCTGAACCATGTTAGAACCCCCCACCAGCAAACGTTCCCATGACTTTCATCATTTGATCATATACATTGGATTTGGATTGCGCTTGTCCAAGAATACCTCCAGCACGAGCTGCTCCCATTTGTCCAAGTAAATCAGCAATACCTCTCCCGGTTTGCATACCTGCCGTGCCAACGCCTGAAGCGCTTTGCTGGCCGAGTGATGTCATTCCGCCGAGCCTAGCGTATTGATCCTGAATTGCCTGCGACAGCATCTGTGGCCTGAATTGAGACATAGCGCCTTGTAGGTTACCACCGCGCAAACCACCAGTCGCCGATGCGTTTTGCAGCATAGCGTTTTCGCCTTGCTGAATCATAGACTGAAAGCCTGGTTGATTCTCAATTGCTGAAATGGCTGCTTGTTGAGCTTCTGCGCCTGATAAACCAAGCAATGCTTGCTGTTGTTGCAATGCTGGCAATCCAGCTTGCGTGTATGGAGCCAGCAATTCACGCACAGCTTCAAATTGCCTACGTTGTTCCTCAATACCTGCCTGAGATGCTTGCTGTTGCGCAGAAGATGCTTGACTAGCAGCCTTGCGCTGATTTTCCATGTTAATGATGGCCGGATTAGGCATTTCCAAACTCCTTCATGTATTCTTCAAAATTCTCGCCATAGAGCCGCAATACTGATGCGGCGGCTGGAATTGCTGCGTTTGGGCCATGCACTAAGCTGACAGCCAGCAAAACCACATCATAAAAGCCAGCCCGCCAAGTAAATGATTTTGCATCGGCTGCGCCTTTGCGCTCTACTTCATCGGCAGCTTGCCATTTCAGAATCTGCGTGGCCACAACTGGCAAAAGCGCCGATGAATTTGCGGAAAAAAACCTGTTTTGTGGCATAGCAACCAGCAGATTCCAAATGGCCGCATCAAGCGCTGAGCGCTCTATTTTGTCGCCGTCTGCCACATCATCAAGCACTTGAATGGCATCGAACAGCATACAAAGCCAATCCGTGGCATCCTTGGGCATGGCAAATACATGCTCCAAGTTATGCCGGATGGCATCTGTGTATGCTGCTGGCTTCATCAAGTCACCTCACGCCCGGATGCGCTGATTGTAAGCGCGGAAGCCGCACCGGCAAGGGTAGAAATGAATCCACCAGATTCCAGCGTTTGCCCTACCACCTCGGGGCAGTTGTAGGTTTCGTTCGGCGTGATGCTTTTCAGGCTCAGCACTCGATTCGATGCGCTGGCAGAACCACCGGATGCAACCAGGTTCACGCTAAACTGCACAGTGCTGGCCGATGTATTGGTCACCGTGAACTTGTCGATGATGGTTTTGCAGTTCACTGCGGTGTATTGTGAAGTCTGCGCGTTTTCGGCCTGCTTGCGCGGGATGATGTTGACGACTGTAACGGTCATGAATGCCTCACGAAATGTTGTTTGTGACGGTCAAGATAATTGACGGAATTGCTGGAACCGGGGCGACTGCGGCCTGCGATAGGATTTGCACAGATGTATCTGAAGCAGAGTAGACCAGCTCGAAATAGTCTCCATCCTTCATAGATAGCACAAAATTCCATGCCGCAACTAGTTCTCCGTCATTGCCTTTTAACCGAACCTGACTCGCAGAGTTAGCCACATCAACGCCATTCACGCGGCACCAAATGAAAATGAGATGACTGCCGCCGCTGGTGTTGTCTAGCTGCACCGAGAACTGAAAGTCATACACGCCAGGCTCATCCACGTAGATGCGCGATGTAGTTGCGCCACGGTAAACTCCTTGACTTAGATCCGTGGTGTTGAACGTGATCGGATAGGCTGTATTGATAGCAGCCGGTGCCTGCGTCGTGGTGTCGTAGAACACGCCATAACGCTTTCTTTTCTCAGGTTGAGGCGGAGGTAGCAACAATGCCGCATCGTCGCTTACGCGCGCTTCTGGCGGCGCTGTTGCCAGCAGTTCTAAAGCCTGCGCAATGCGATCCAATGAATCCAATGCGGAATTTGCATTGCTCTGTGCAATTCCAGTATCCAACATCAGTTGGTCAATCTGGTCTGGCAGCAACTCGCCAGCATTGGCCGTGATCTGCTCGAAGACCTTGATTGATTCGTGGTCTGGCAGGAACTTGGCAAGCTGATTGCGAGTGAGCTTTGTGAACTTATACATTCAGCGGCTCCAGCGTGGCCTCAAGCCGCATCACTGACAAATGAGCATCGCTGATGCCTTGAAAGCGCTGCGCCCGCCACTGGCGCATCGTGCCGCATTGCAGCCACCGAATGCGTTTGCCTCGGTTTCCAATGCTGCCCGTATTGCATGGTCGGAGTTGGCTCCAAGTCTCGCCGTCCAGCGTGTAGCTTGTCCAAATTGCAGGATTCGCACCAAGCGCCACACGGCCCGGCAACGCCACGAGTTCTAGCTCATGGAAAATTGCGCCCTTGGCCTCGTTGTAGATCATCTGAGTGCCGAATTCCCAAGCCACAGGCTGGCCCCAATGCGTCGAGATGTTTTCAACGATGCGGCCATGCACGGCGCTGGACGGATGGCCAACTAGCCATTGATCGTAGCAGTACACAAAATGCCGCGCCAGATATTGACCAGTCTCAGTCAAAGAGCTGACCAATTCAAACCAAACCTGCGCTTGCATAGATTGAGATGCAGTGCCGTTGTAAACCAGCGTGCGATCAGGCAAATGGATATACAAGAGCCATTGCCCATCCAGCAACCGAGACTCCATCAACACAGTTGAAAGCTGCGTTTCTGTGTAGGTTGAAAGGATGCGGTCGATCTCGGTTGTAGAAATATGCTGCGACTGGCTATTAGCACCGAGATACACGCCAATGGCCTCGCCTCTGCCACTGCCAACAAACGCCAGGTTATCCAT
>Ga0209400_1000412_pt1 | contig 36830 bp, 18 predicted proteins | sample M_130807_EF_Meta_FD_187313 | JGI IMG/M metagenome (GOLD analysis project Ga0209400, IMG submission 187313) | Freshwater microbial communities from Lake Montjoie, Canada to study carbon cycling - M_130807_EF_MetaG (SPAdes) (version 2) | ecosystem: Environmental > Aquatic > Freshwater > Lake... | reverse complement strand
TTTGTTTGCTCATGTAGGATCTTCCTGGCTCACCAGCGTTGTTGGCGAGTGATAGCGCGGGGTGAAGGTAGATTACGTTAGGGTGAAATGCGACCGCCCCCCACCGGAACGCTCGGAGATCGTTCCTTGCCTTTTGATGCCTTTCAGGCAGGGAAGTTTCTCCGAAAGTTCCGGTGGGGGCAGGTTTGTTTGCTCATGTAGGATCTTCCTGGCTCACCAGCGTTGTTGGCGAATGATAGCGCGGGGTGAAGGTAGATTACGTTAGGGTGAAATGCGGCCGCCCCCCACCGGAACGCTCGGAGATCGTTCCTTGCCTTTTTGAGCCACTAGTTGGGGATCTCGTTGAGCGTGTAGTAGCCGGTTGCATGCAACAGCGGTTTGCCTTCCGCACTGCGCAAACCGGGGGCGCTGATGGCGTGAACATGGCCTTTGGTCAACTTGTCGAGCACGAGTCGCACGGATTTCTTATCGGCACCGACGGTCGCGGATACAATGGCGGGTGTGACCTTGTCCACTTCCGGACTGCCGTAGGCGAGCTGGAAAATGTACGTCCACGCGCTGGCATTGTAGCTGGCCGGGTTGCCTGCGGATTGAGGGTCGACCGGCTGCGTGAAGGTGAGCTCGAAACCATCGGGCTTGGCGCGCATTTCGTGGATTTCAAACGGCATCTTCCCCGTAAAAGCGACCCGATCCAGCGCGTAGGGCTTGCCGCCTCTGGCTCCCCATCCGCGGTCGCTGCCGCCGGTGTAGAGCACGCCGTCCGCCGTCATCAACATCGCGATATTGCCACTGCCAAAGCCGCTGATGAAATGAAACGCCGCTCCCTGCCAGACGCCGTTGACCTTTTCCAGATAAACCCTCTGCAGCAACGAGTAGGTTTGCTCGGCGACGATCATCTGGCCCTTGAACGGGCCGAATTTCCCGCTGGCATCATAACACATGCCGGTCGGCGACTGCCCGAGAATCGCATGCGGAAAAATCACCGCGGGCGGCACGTATTCCTCGACGTTCTTGCGTTCGATGTCGATCCGGCTGCCGTCCTTCGGCACGGCGGGCGCTTTTTTCATCGCTCCCGTCGATATCCCTTTTTTCGCGGCGATATCGAATGAATTGTTGCTCACCGAATGTCCTTGGAACGAGCCTATGGTCAGGTGTTTCAGCGAGGAACTGCCATTCCACGGGCCTTGGTTGTCGGTGTAGAAACATTCGCCATCCGGAGCGAAACCGATGCCACCGGGCGAGCGGATGCCGCAGGCGATCGGCTCGGACCGGCCATCGGGAAACACCCGGATCGCCCAGCCGCGGAAGAGGCTTTTGGCACTGCCGGATTCCGTCAGGCAGAGCACGTTCCAGATCGCGCCGTCCTTGTCCGGTCGGGAGCCGAAGGCGTATTCATGGTAATCGCCATTGATGCCCCAGGTTCCGCCGACGCATTGAAAGACGTCCGCGCGGCCATCGCCGTCGCTGTCCTTCATGCGGGTGACTTCCGGCCGCTGGGTCGCCCAGAGCCAGCCATCGCGCCAGGAAATTCCCATCGGTTCGTGCAATCCATGCGCCCAGCGATGCCAGAGCGGCGCGGCATCGGCGGGATTGCCCACCATCCAGATTTCGCCACGGCGGTTGGCCACGGCCAGTTTGCCATCGGGCAGCATTTCCAACCCCGAAACATCCATCGGCGATCCCTCCGGTGTGGGCACGGCGGTGACACTGAAATACTCGCGCTCGGCTTTGGCGATTTCCGGAGACATCGGCGTCAACGGAGCAAGTGCGGCCGGGTCGGCCATCGCCAGGCCGTGAACAGCCGCCAAGGTGAGGGAGACGAGTGGAAATTTCATCGGAAAATTTTGTTAGTAACTCCAGAGATAGCTGACCTCGATCCGTGCGACCCCTTCTTTAAAATTCACCGGCACCAGCAGCTCGGGGTTGTTGTTCGACTTCCGGAGTATCGCACCCTGCACTTTCAATTGGATGCCCTCACCCAGAGGGAAAACGCCGTCCTTGCCCGCAGCGATTTTTTCCCCGCTGGCAAGCCGCACATGGAGCCCCTCGACCGCTTTGTCGCTTCTCAACGTGATCACGCGCTGCAACGACGCCCCCTTCTGGCCGGGCTGCCCGGGGGCCGGTCCCGCCTCCATGTGATCCTCCACTTTGACCCCGTTGCATGTGGAAAAAAATGTCGGGATTTCCTTTTTATCGAGCGTGTAACCGGTGAACCGGAAATCCGCAGGCCAATCGCCGTTAGGGATGTCCTTCGGCTGCGGCGGCCACGGGGTGTCGGCGCTCGGCAACACCGCCAGCAGGACGTTCCTGTCCAGTTCGACCACTGCATAGCCGAGCGGCGGTTGGATGCCGTCGCCACGGTCGCTCCAGTGGCGCTTGGCATCCATGAATCCACCCCGCCAGATCATGCCGACATTGCAAAGATCGGCATCATAGGCCGCATTCACGCCGCCGGGGTAACCGACACCGATGCCGCGCATGTTCACCCCGCGGATGAAATTCCGATAGATGATCGCCTCGTCCTTGACCACCAACGGAATGCCGTGATCATCGTCGCGACGTTGGTGCATGGCCACCGTGCCGATCTGATCCTTCGACAACCAGGTTTCGGAGAATCCGGGCCCTTCCCAGGAAACATAGATCGCCGCGCCGCCATCGCCCTGAAAATAATCGAGCTGGAATTGATGCTGACCCGGCTTGAAACCATAGCGACCGATCACGCCGTCGCCGGCCGGATGCGAACCGTCGTTGTTGACAATCACATTGCCGTCGATCGAAAGGCGTGCGCCGTCGTCGGAAGAAACGCGGAAGGAATATTCGCCTTCGGTTTTCACTTCCAGTTTGCCGGTGAAGCGGATGCCGTACTCGTTCTTGTAGTCGTCGAATTTCAACTGAATGAGATTGCCGTCAAGGGCCCCTTCGCGCGCCGGCTTGAGCTTTGAAAAATCCGGCAACTGCGTCCACTTGCCGAGGAACAACTGGAATTTTCCATCGGTGAGTTTCGGTCCCTCGGCGACCACCTGCATCAATCCGTTCATGGCCAGGGCGTGCCCGGGAAAGGTGCAGATGTAGGGATAGGTTCCCAGCTCCTTCGGCGCGTCGAAACTCAAAACCTCCTGGGCGTGGGGCGGCACCATTTTGGTCGCCGCGAGCACCCGCGGGTCGTCGGGAATCCACTGTTTCTCGATCCCCTTTGCACCGAGATCCCAGGCTTTTTGCGCCAGTGAAAACCCCTTGTCGGCGGCGGGTTTGCTGAGCACCAGATTGTGCGGCATTTCATCGTCGTTGATGAATGTGAGTTTCACCTTCGCACCGGGCGGCACCACGAACACCGGGGTGTCGTATTTCATCTGCGCCACCAGCGTTTTGATGGTCACGGCCACCTCTTCCGCTGACAACGCGGCGGAAAAAAGGCCCAGCAGGGTGGAAACAACCAGGAGATGATTCATGAGATTTCAGGGGCCGCCCGGAGGTTTGGCTGGTGGAATTGCCTGGCTGAGATAGGCCAGCAAATCGAGCAGGTCCGCTTCGCTCAGGGAGTTGAGCAATCCCGGCGGCATCAGGGAAACCGGCGACGGCGCGATGCTGGTGACGGTGTCGGGAGGGAAATTCACCTGCGAGCCACCGGGGTCGATGGGATTGGTGGCGAGAATCAAATCGCTGCCCGACATGTTGACCAGTCGACCGATCACCTGGCTGCCGTCCTTTTTGGTGAAAATTTTCATGCCGTATTGCTCGTTGATGATCTTGCTGGGATTGACGATGTTGTCGAGCAGGTCGCGGGCCGAGTAGCGGCCGCCCACAGCCGATAGATCGGGGCCGGCGAGGCCGCCGTCGCCGCGAAAGTTGTGACAGACAATGCAGCCGGTGGCGGTGTAGAGGTTTTCACCGTTTTTCAAATCGCGCTTCGCCTTCAACCCGGCCTCCATCGCGGGGGTGAAATCCTCCAGTTTCCAGTCTCTAACAAAAGCGCGGGCGATCGCCGGCGCAACGCTGGCGGGCTTCCGCGCTGCGGCGATGACATCGGCATACTTCTTCCGCTGCTCCTCGGTGAGCTTGCCTTCGATGTTGCGGAATTCCTCCTCGCGCATCGGTTTGACCGACGATCCGCCTTTCCAGTTCGGCACGGTCTTGACGACGATCTGGAATAGCCGTTCGCGCAACTCCGGTGTCCACGGCACCTGATCGCGGGTGCTGTTGAGCGCTTTGAGATAAAGCATCTGACCTTCCTGACTGCGGCAGTTTTCCAACAGATCCATCGCTTTGGTGAGAAACGTTTTGCTGCCCAGCGCGGCACAGAGCTCGACGATTTCCTCGTTCACCCGTCGATCGGCGGAAGGCAGTTGCGGTTCGACAACGGCGAGGATTTTTGCAGCGGTTTCCGGAGGATACACGCCGTGGCGGCGGGCCGAGACGGTGAGGATGCGCAGGTACCAGCATTGTTCGTCGGCACCGAGTTTGGCGAAATCCATGCGCGACAAGGCATCCAAAAGTTCCGCCTGCACTGTTGTTTGTTGATCGGTGGAGCGCGCCAGCGCCAGCAATGCCTGCAGGGCGATGCGTGGATTTTTTTCCGCTAGCGCCTGTTTTTTCCAGGATTCAAGCGGCTGCCATTCGAGCACGGATCGCGCGGCCCCACGGATCGCGCGATCCGGATGCGCCAGATGGGGCCAAAGGAACGCCAGCGCGGCGGGGTCCGTTTTGCCGAGATACGATTCCAGTTTCAAACGCAACGCGCGCAATGTCGCCGCTGCTGTCTCCATCGGTTTCGGCTGCACCGCCTGGGTTGATTCCTTGCCCTCGTAGGTGATCCGATAGAGCCCGCCGCGGGTGCCGCGTCCGCCGGTGATGAAATACATCGCACCATCCTTCGGCGACACCGCGATGTCGGCGATGGGCAGACCCGAAGCACTCAGAAAGGTCTCCGCCTCGCCGGTGTAGGTCGCTCCCTGGGCTTGCAGATGCACGACAAACAACCGCCCATAACTCCAATCACAGGCGAAGAAGGCGTCCTGGTATTTTGCCGGAAATTTCGCGCCGTAACCAAAACACACACCAGTCGGCGATCCCGGGCCCAGGTTTTTCACCGGCGGCTGGATGTCCTCCCACTTGGGGGTCCAGTTCCATTTCATGTCACCGGCGCGACCGGCCCAGCCGCTGTCGGTGCCGCACAAAATCTGCCGGATCGCGGTGGGTCGGTAGTCGGGCATGCCCAGCGTGAATTCAAGATCGCTGTCGTAGGTGAACAGATCGCCGTGATGATTGAATGCCAGATCGTAGCTGTTGCGCAGCCCCATGCACAAGGTTTCGGCATTTTTGCCATCGAGATCGGCACGCATCACCCAGCCGCCGGCGTAGGGTTCCTTCTGAAACTCCTCGCCCCAGTGATCGCGATTCCAATGCGGCGGCGTGAGGCATTGTTTCGTCGGGATTCTCATCGTTTCGCCACCGATGACATAGATCGACTTGCCATCCGGCGAGGGCACGATGCCGTGCACGCCGTGTTCGCCGTCCCAGCCGATGTTCTCCCCGGGCACGGCGTGGAACTCGAATATCCGTTCCGGCTCGCCGAACTTGCCATCCTCACCGAGGGCTTTCAAGCGAACGATGTCATCGGCTTTGAAGTGCTCCTTTTCGTGATTGCCATGGCGCACCAGATAGAGGTAACCGTTGATGAACGCCATGCCCTGCGTCTGATTGCCGCCCCACTCGGCCGAGAGTTCGGTCACCTTGCACTCGCCCTCAACAGGCACCCCCGGAGCGGGTGGCGTGATCCGGTAAATCCGCTGGCCTTGTTGCGAGGCATAAATGTTGCCATGGTCGTCGAAACACATCGCCACCCAGGAGTTCTGCGAGCAGAGCCGCTCGACGCGAAAACCGGGCATCACTTGGATGGCGGATGCGGGGGTTGATTGATTGACATCATCCGCGAACAGAATCGAACCCGACAGCAGGGCTAGGAAAATCGGTGCGTATTTCATGATAGGGTGTCGCTGGGAAAAGACAGGCAAGGCTCGTCGTGCATTGCCTCGATTAGCGGGATTTTTTCAACAAGGCCTCGAGAACCGGACGGGCGGCTTTGAAAATGACTTCGTGCCCGGCGGCGGTGGGATGCTGGCCATCGCAGGTGTCGAAACTCAATGATCCGAGGTCGACCAGAAAAACGTGCTCGTCCTTGGCCGTGCTTTTATAACTCGCCACAGCGCGGTTCAACTCCGCTTTGCCGCGACCCGATACGGGCACCATCACCACAACCGTGGTTGTCGCCGCGATCCGACTGCGGATTTTGCCAAGAGCCTGGATCACCGCGGCATCGGCGGGCGCACCGTTTTCGCCGAGATTGATCATGACCAGATCGGGCACCGGACTCAGCAAATCCTTTTCCAAACGACTGACCGTGGAGGTTTTTTGATCGATCAATGTTGTCAAAGCGGGCACCTGGGCCATGCCGCCGGCCCAATTGTAACCACCATACGCGATGCGCGATTCACGATAGCCGAAATGCCGGGCGAGCAAATATCCATAACTCGCACGTCCGTCCTCGGAGGCCGCCCAGCTGTCGTCGGGCGGCCGGCCCTGACCTTTGGCATAGGCCGCGCCATCGCCCGACATGATCGAGTCGCCGAAGTTCAGCCAAACTTTCGCAGGAAGTTTCAAGGCAGCCGTTTTGCCGCCGTCATCGACGACAAATCCGGTGATCTTCACCGCATTGTCCGGCAGGTCGCCGGAAAACCGCCCCTCGAAGGGTGACATGCCCTTGATGTAGAGATCGACCGTGGGATCGGCCGCATTTGCCGACAGGACCACCGACGTTTCCTTGGCCGCGAGCTGGTGCGTCTGAACCGGACCACCGTTGACCGTCCAGGCCAGGATTGGATAACGTCCAGCGGCATTGGTTTTGATGTGATCCGTCGCTACCTGCAGGGCGAGTTGCTTGGTGCCCTTGAACTTCACCGTCACGGAGGCCCCATTGATCGAGGAATGGATCGCCCCGTCCGCGCTGACCCAGTTGTAGGGTGACAAACCACTTTGCACATTGGCATCGGTGGTCGGAATCACCGCGGCAGACAAGGCGGCACCGGAAAAAACCAATCCGATGCCCAGACGGAAAAAATTCATCGTGGTGGCAGGGGTTTGCCGAGATCGAGATCGCTGGCCTTGAGATTCTTGCGTTCGCCGCCGAAGCCATACATGCTCGGAGAATAGGGGTCGACATAGTCAACATCGGCCTTGGCAGGCACCGGCAGTTTCAAACCCCAGAACACGCTGTTGACCAGCAAGCGGCGCAGCCCTTCGCTTTGCAAATCCGTCGCGGCACCCATGGTGGTGGTGACGATGCGATTCACCTTGCCGGCTTCGTTTTTGTGCTCGCGGGTCCAGACAATCGGCTGCATCGGGTCGTTCTTCTTGCCCGCAACCGGTTTGCTGTCGGGCTTGAGCGAATCGGTGACCTGCCCGCGCACCAGCACGGTGGCATCGGACGGCGCGGTGGCGGTGTAAACGTCGCTGTCGGCGAAAATGTCGCTCACGCCCTTGAGAATTTCGTGGCCTTTGTTTGCTTCCTCGATGATGCCGCGGCAGCCTTCGGATTTGTGGGCTCCGTGGTGATTGACCCAGGTTTCACCGAGCACCACCTTGCCGAAGCCGCCTTTCCAATCGCCCTCGCCATAATTCCAATTCCACTTTTTGTATGGATGATCGCCCTGGATGTCGAAGGCATGGGTGGAAGTGCGCATGCCGATGATCGGCACCCCGCGCAGATAGGCGGCTTCGAATTTTTTGGTGTCGTCCGGGCTCCAACTGCGGAAGCGGGTGAGCATGACAATCGCATCGGCGCTGTCGAGTGCGGCGGGGTTGGAGAGCAGTAGGTGGTCGGCGGGTTTGATCACGCCGTCGTCGCCGGCGGGAAACAAAATCGTGCAGTCGAAGCCGTGTTTCTGGCTGAGGATTTTGCCGAGCATCGGCAGGCCTTCCTCGCTGCGGTACTCGTCGTCTCCGGCGATCAGCACGACTTTTTTCCCCTTGCCTTCACCGGTTTTGGCGGCGAAGTGGAGGAAATTTTCCGCTGCCAGCAGCGGCGTGGTGAAGCCCAGCAGGGCAAGGCCCGCGGCGATCAGACCGGAGCGTTTGGAGGATTGGGAACGGATGTGTTTCATGGGTTGATGTGGTAGTGCGGGGATGGATACGTGAGCAACGGGGCAAGCTTGCATGGGATCATCGACCCGGACAAGAAAATCCGCGCTTCAGTCCAAGACGACCTGGTCAAAGGTCGAAGTGAGCGCGATCCGCATGCCGGTGGCTTGGGATTGATGGGCACCGGCAATGATTTCGGCAACGTGAGCCGCGTGGGCAACCGTGAAGCGGGGTCGCACCCCGGTGGCGAGGAATTCGGCCATTTTCGCCGCACCATACTGCCACTGGTAGTCCCCGGGCTCGGCAGCGAATCGTTGCAAACGCCCGCCACTTTCGGCCGTCGCGAGATCCACACCGTGCGGACCCCAGTCGTAACCGGCCAGATGCATCGAACCCTTGGTGCCGACAACCGAAAGCGTGTGATGCGTGCTTTCGGTGTCCTCGTGCTCCCGTGCCGAAAAATAATTGAAGCCGGATTGAATGTGCGAAAGCACGCCGTCGCCGTGATCGAGGATCACCATCGCGTTGTCCTCTGCGGCAACCTGAATCCGGCCTTTTCCCTGGATCTCCCGGGTTGGCGTGACGATGCCGGTCATCGCGACCACCGCTTTCGCCGGTCCCAGCAGACCGGTGAGCGTGCTGATGCTGTAAACGCCGAGATCGAACAGAGTGCCGCCGTCCTTGTCGTAAAAAAACGACGACCACGAGGGACCGAGATGTCCGTAGGAAGCATGGGCCGCCGCCACTTTGCCCAATTTCCCCTCGCGGATCGTCCGCGCCATGAAGGCGAATTGCGGACTGGCAACCACGGTCGGCGAGCCGAGCAGCTGCACCTTGCGGGTAGCGGCAAGTTCCACCAACTCCCGGGCCTGGGCATGGGTGATGCCGAGCGGTTTCTCGCTCCAGACGTGACGCGACGCCGAAAGCGCCTTGTGATTGACCTGATGGTGCTGCTGGATGTCGGTGAGGTTCACCAGCAGGTCGAACTCCGGTCCCGCAAGCAGGGCATCGATGTTCGGAAAAAACGCCGGCACCTTGTGTTTTTTCGCGGCCTTCTCGGCGCGTTCGGGAACGATGTCACAACAAGCCACCAACTCGACATGGGGCGATGCGGCCAGCGTCGGGAAATAACTTCCCGACACATTGCCACAGCCGATCACTGCCACCCGGACCTTGCGGCCTTGAATCAGCCCCGCGGCATCAGGCTGTGTTTCAGCGGACGAAATGTTGTCCGTTGGCAGGACTGCGATAGCGACCCCGGCGGCAAGGGTGTTTTTGATGAAATCGCGGCGCAGGGAAATGTCGGGATCGATCATGTGATTTTTTGTTGAGCAATCCTCCTATACGGTTCATCCCGGGCAATCTGTCTCGCACGTGATGCGGGATTCCTGACCACGTCTGTCTTTCATCGGCAGGGAAGGCCCACGGAACATTCATGCCTCGAAAGACAATGATCGCGGCGCCTTTGCTTATTCGTCGAGAAGCGGCACCCGGCTGGACGCCGGGTGCTCTCCCAACATTGCCTTGTTCAGGGTTTCGTCGCTTTCAATCGTGCGAAAACTTTCCCGCCAACCGTATTGCCCGCAGGGATGTTGACGGTGACCTTGCCGACACTGGGCGCATCGATATCCACTGTGGGATTGATGCCACTCGGTCCGACATCGACGATGCCGATGGGGATCGAATTCCAGGGCGAATTGAGGTTGGTGTTCCATTCGCAGGTCAGGGTCGTTTCAGGGATCGATGCGCTGGCACGATTGAAAACCAGGGTCAATCCACCGGCGGCGGTCCCCGTCACGGTGGGTAGGATCGAGGGATTGTCGTTCACCGTCGGATTGCCGCCGAGAATCCATTCCATGCCGTTGGGGATGCCGTCGTTATCGTTGTCAAAGTCAAACGCCGCATTGCCACCGCTCAAGCCATGGGTGACGGTCGCCCAGCTGTCGAAGGCGGAGATTCCGGTTCCGGAGAAGTTGATGTCGAAGGGGTTCTCATCGCTGTCGTTGTTGGCGATGGCGATGCTGGCGTTTTTCAAGCCCGAGCTGGTGGGCGCGAACTGCACGGTGAAGGTCGTCGTTCCGCTCGGTCCGGAAACCGGAGCCGTGGGAGATGCCGTCACGGAGAAGTCCGTCGAGCCGCTGAGTATGTAAGTCAGCCCGGTCAAATCGGCGGTGCCCGTGTTTTTGATCGTGAACGTCTGGGTGGTGTTGGAACCATTGATCACCGTGCCAAATGCCTTCGAACCTCCATCCGGGATGTTGATTGCACCCGCATCCTCCACGGCGATTTCGGGGGCGGAGCCAGTGGATGTCACCTCGAGCAACAGACTCAAGTTGTCCCCGGATTTGTATGTGGTGGCAGCCCAGCCCGACGGCAGGTTGAGAGTCGCCGGTGCCGCTCCGGTGATGCCGCCGGTCGTGGTGACCAGAGTATAAATGCCTGGCGCAGGCAATACGCCGGTGGCGGTGATGTCGAGCGTCGATGCACTGGTGAATGTCAGCGTGCCGGTGATGTCGAACTTGTCGTGACTGGCCGCCACCGTGCTCAGGTTGAAGGTGAGTTTGCCGTTGTTGGCGATCGTGGTATTGCTGCTGACCGTGCCCTTGCCGCCGAGGGTGGCATTGGCGCTGACATTCAGGGCACCCGTGCCGCTGTGGGTGCCATTGATGACCAATTTGCCCTGCGAAACTGTGGTGATGCCGCTATAGCTGTTCGAACCGGAAAGCGTCCAGGTGCCAGTGCCGGTTTTGGTGACGACCCCTTGGGCAATCGCGCCTGAAATTTCTCCCGTGCCAGCAGTGGATCCCTGCAGCGTGAGAATGCGACTGCTGTTGCCTCCGGTGATTCCCCCGGTGAACTTCAGCAGATTGCTGCCCGATTGGTCGAGGGTGATGTTACCAGTATTCGAGAGCGAATTCAGCACGCGGTCGGTGATCTCTCCTGATCCGGTGTAAAGCAGCACGCCCGTGCTGGTATCGCCGCCATTGCCGAAGTTGATAGTGCCGTCGGCCACTGTCGTCGGTCGGCCCAGGCTGCTGCTGGCCATGGGGGAACTGACGCTGTTGATCGACGACACACTCAACGTGGTGTTCTTGTAGCGGTCGAGTGCTGTTTTGCCGCTATAGGTGTTCGCGCCGGAAAGCACCACGGTTTGCATCGGATTCGAGCCATCCGTTTGCCCGATGGTGAGGTTGACTTGTCCGCCGCCCGGGCCGGTCGAATCCGTGATGTTCGTGGAAATGGTGACCGGCGTGCCACCCGCGTTGCGCGGGTCCAGGTAGAGAGTGGAACCGGCCTTTAATCCGTTGTTGTTGATTCCGGTGGTGAGGTTGGTGACCAGCGTGCCGACCTGGGCAGCGGAAAATTCCCCCGCCCCGCCGACCGCGAGCCGCAACGTGGCACCGCTGTTCACCGAAATGTTCGCGGGAGTCCATTTCGACGTGTCCGCATTGTAGAGCGAAACAACTTTGCTGAACATCCCGGTCGAACTGGTGATGCTGGTGGGCCCCGTATAGGTGTTGGTGCCGGAGAAGGTCGTCTGGGTGGTAAATACGCTGAAGCCGCCTGCACCGCTCATGTCGCCGGTGATCGTCGCGCCGTTGCCGCTGGAGGTCGAGACCAGCGTGATCGGCCCTCCGTAGGTGCCACCTAACAAAATCGGCCCGTTCAACGTCAGGTTGTTCGTCAGGGAGCCTGCACCGCGGGAGCTGAGCCTGACACCGCCATTCACCGTGATCGGCCCCGATCCAAAACTGTTCACATTGAAGTTCAATTGTTCCACCGCGTTGATCGTGGTGCCGCCGGTGTAACTTTTGGCACCTTGAAAATCAAACTCGCCCGCTTGCGGGATGTTGATGACCACGCTGGAAGCGCCGCCGGGGTTGTCCACGATCGGGCAACCGATGGAGCTGAAGCCCACGGTCCAGTGAATCACCAGTTCCTTGGTGTCGCCGATCACCAGGTTGCCGGTTCCGGAAATGACCGTCCGGTTGCTGCCGACTCCGATCAGACCGTCGAGCTTGAGACTGCCGCCGGTGGTGCTGAGGGCGGCATCGGCGGTACAGGTGACCCGAAGCGTATGGCCCACAAGATCCAACGCCGGAGTCAAGCCACCGCCCTTGGCCCATGAATAGTTGGTCGTCGCGCTGGTCATGTTGGACAGATCCGTGGCCGATGTCGTCGGCGTCGCACCGGTATAGTTGACGATCCGGTTGCTGCCGTCCACCGTGGCATATTGCAGGGTCGTGGTGGCCCCGACAACGGCCCACGGTCCGAGGATGTCGTTGGTGTTGGTGTTCGTCGTTTTCGCGATGGTGTTTGCCGTATCCGGGATGGTGCTGAAACGAAGAACGCTGCCGTTGCCGGCGGTGCGCGTGATTCCCTTGAGATCCACGGTCATGGTGCCGGTGCCCGTTTTCGCCAGTGTGATGACCGAACCGCGGTTGGCGCTCATGGTTGTCGATGCAAAGGTTTGCGAGCTGTTGACGTTGTTTTTCGCCGTCAAACTGAGTGTGCCGCCACCGAGGGTGAGCACGTTTCCGGCATTGATCAAATCGGTCGGCGTGGCCAAATTGGCGAAGTTTTCCGTGAAGGTGCCGGCATTGACGATCAGTCCGCCGGTGAACCCCTGCACTGCGGAACCCGAGAATGTCATTGTCCCGCCGCCGCTCTTCGTCAGCGAGCTGCTTCCCGCACCGTCATTGATTGTTGCCGTGACCGTTCCCGCCAGCAGCGAATAGGAATTGCAATTCAACGTGCCGTTCTGCAGCGTGCCGCCGTTCACGGTGATCGCGCCGAAGGTTTTTGTCAGACCACCGAAGTCCACGGTGCCGCTGAGGCCGTTGCCATTGATCACCAGATCCCGAGTGGCATCGAATGTGCCGCCACCGGGAGTGAAAACCAGCGTGCCGCCACCGCCGCCGAGCCGATAGGTCGTGCCATTGGGTGTTAATGTGCCGGTATATGTCACCGATCCCACGGCACCGAGCGAGAGCGCGGAAAAATTGTTGCCCGCTGCGCTGAAGTCGAAGTTTTCACCGGTGTTGGCGGTCAGGGCGACCGCGCCGGTGGAAGTGCTGACAATCCGGCTCAGCAATTCGCTCTGAATCGTCGTGCCCGGAACATAACCGAGCCCCACCGAGCCCGGGGCATAAACCGTTAGATTGCGACCCGATCCGGCCAGCGCGCCAAGAGCGTTGACTTGCAAAACGCCGGAACTGACGGTCGTGCCACCGGTGTAGTCATTGCTGGCATTGCTCAGCGCCACGGTGCCGGCCAGGGCACCGGTCGAGTTGACCGCAACCGATTGCGTTCCCGTACCGGCGGTCAGTTTGCCCGAAACATCAAGGATCGCCCCGGCCGTGTTGCTGGCGTTGATCAGGATCGACTTGTTCAGTGTCACCGGACCGGCGAAAGTCACCTTGTTGCCGACCCCGGTGCCGGTGGCGGTGCTGAGCAGGGTCGCCGTACCCAGGCTGCCACTGGCCACGGTGATCGGATTGCTCAGCGTCTTGTTGTTCGCATTCATCGAAACAGCAGCGGCGAAGCTGCCCGTGGCTTCACCCAATTGAATGACCTTGGCCGTGTCGGCGACACCACCCGGATTGGTCAGAAACGGATCGGTCACGCTGATGCCCAGCACCCCATTGTAGGCATTGATGTTGCCCCCCAACTTCAGCGGTTGAAGGATCCGGATGCTCGGCGCGAATGATGTTGTTGATTGCAGCAGCAGGTTTCCGGTGACGCTCACGTTCGAACTCGCCGCGATGTCAATACCGCAGGGCGGGTTGCTGTTGCCCGATGCCGTGGGTGCGCTGATCATGTTGCCGCCGATCGCGATCGTCCCGGTCAACCGGGTGGTGCCGCCATTGTCATTTCCGGAGCCCTTGGTCATTTTAAAATCGTTGGTGATGTTCCATGTGCCCTGGAAAATAATCCCGTTGTTGAGCATCGAACTGATCGCGACACCACCGGCAACGGAGTTGGCCAGGGTCGTGCTGCCCAGGGTGTAGGTGCCCGTGCGCTGTACAGATGCGGTGGTGACCTGCAGAGCTGTGGCACCGGCATTGGCAATTGCGATCTGGCCGTTCATTGTGAATCCGGTGCAATCGGCGCTGGATTGGTTGATGGTGAGACCTCCGGAACTCTGGTCGCTCACGTTGGCGGAGATCACCGGGATCGTGCCGTTGGGAAAAGTGTTGTTGATCGTGTTGAGCGAGAGAGTGCCGTTGGAAATGGTATAACCCACGGCTTGCAGCGACAGCGCGCTGATCGTTTGCGTCCCGCCTCCCAAGCTGACATTGCCAACTCCCGTGGCTGCGAAAATGGCGGTGTCGGCGGAAGCGGGAATCGTGGCATCGCCGTCCCAGTTGACAGCGTCACTCCACAACAGGTTCGCGGCACCATTGTCCCAGGTCCGGTTCACGGCCAGGGCGACGGAAGGAATGAATGCACTGGTTGACAGGGCAAACACGAAGGCGGACATAGAACGAGGATTGGTGAATTTGGATTTCATGGTAATGGCGGGTTGGTGTTTTGTTTTTTTGATAGGTAGTTTTACATCAACAAGGCTTTCGCCACATTGATGGTCACCGGCTAACAAAATTTCCACGGGGCGTAAAGTTCTGATTTCAAAAAAATTCTCGAATGGGTTTTTTGCAAAAGCAGGGAACGCACTCCGAAGAGCCGGTTTGGGGCCTGAGGTTTCACGCCTGAAAGCACCCTGCCTTCACCCCGCGCATTCGTTTGCAGTCAACGTCGGCGAGTCAGGAGGAATTGTCTTGAGCCAACCACCCTGCCCCGCCGGAAGTTTTGGAGAAACCACCCTGCCCCAACGGCGTGCAGGTATTCTGGGACGCCCGATTCAACACTCGGCTCGCCCGGCAAAACATCCTCTATGGACTTGTCGGCAACAACCTCGGCATGCCACCTCCCGTGTCATCGTGCCGCAGGACCTTGCGCGCTCGATCCTCCATCGACGCGTGAACAGCGTGGGAACGATTCAAATGCCGCCGCTTGCCAAGAACCGCGTCGAATTCTGGGCCAACGGCAGCAAACTCCGCGAGTCGCTGGCTTCACCCTACTCGCTGGCCTGGCCCGCTCCGCGCAACCCGGGCAGCCACAACATCCACGCCCGCGCATTCGACCTCTCGGGCCTCTCGACATCGACGACCGCCATCAATGTGCAAACTACCCTGTTTCGTTTGGTACCCGTGCAAGTGCAAAAACTCAGCAACCCCAGCCGGCAACTCACCACCCTGCAGTTCACCCTGCCCGCCAGTCGCGCTTACACCATCCAACGCAGCACCGACCTCGCAAGCTGGGAGAACATCCACACCGGCACCGGCAGCGTCATCAGCCTGAGCGATCAATCCAGCTCTCCGCACTGCTATTACCGCCTGCTGGTGGACAGCAGTCCGAACTGAAACCATCCTGCGAGGGCCGGCATGTTCCCTCGATGTCGCCCCTGACGAGGCTCGATCAGTTGCTGGTTCATGAGCTACAGAGATACCGCACCTACGGCGCTACAGAGAAACCGCACCTACGGCGCTACAGAGATACCGCACCTACGGCGCTACAGAGATACCGCACCTACGGCGCTACAGAGAAACCGCACCTATGGCGCTACAGAGATACCGCACCTACGGGGCTACAGAGATACCGCACCTACGGCGCTACAGAGATGCCGCACCTACGGCGCTACAGAGATGCCGCACCTACGGCGCTACAGAGATACCGCACCTGCGGCGCTACCAAGATGCCGCATCGCTGGTGCTGGTTTCCGCTCTCCTTGAAATGGAAACCTTGGCGGAGATAGCTGACTCCAGCTTATTTTTTCTCCTCGTCCTCGGAGACCGTTTCGTCGCGTTGGTAGATCGGCAGTTGGCGATAGGGCACGGTGAAGGCCAGCACCATCATGGCGGTGCCGTAGATGCGCCCGGCTTCGTTGCTTTGCCACGAACCATCCTCGGTCTGCTTTTTCAAATACGTTTCATACATCCAGGTGGCGTATTCATTCCAGTAGCGGCCGCCGATCTGGAATGTGCCCTGGGCATTGTAATAATTGCCGTAGAATTCGAACTGCCCCCCTGCCAATTCGCGAAAGGTTTTCATCACGAACTCGGCGGCCAGCGCCGGTTCGGGTTTGCCGTGCTGCCCGGACAGTTCTAGGCAAAGCAATCCCATGCCGGTGAGCGTGCGCGCGTTGTCGGAGGTGCCGGTGTATCCAAAACTGCCGGTCTTCGGGTCCTGGTGACGTTTCAAATACGCCACCGCGGCGAGGATCGATTCGTCGGGCACGGCGGCACCGTTGAGTTTCGCCGAGCGCAGCGCCATCAGCGCCCATCCGGTGCAGGAGGTGTCGCTGTCGTTCGAATTCGGATGATAACGCCAGCCACCGGTCGAGTTGGGGTCTTTTTTCACCGACTGCGCGCGCAGAATGAGTTGCAGGGCTTTCGGCAGCGCCTTGCCGATTTTTTCCTGCCGTCCGGGTTCGACCATGCCACTGACTTCCGACAGAAAAAGCGTGGCGATGTTGTGCGCATACATCGGCCCGCTGCCGGCTCCGCCTTTTTCGAACAGGCCGTTTTCCTTTTGGTTGGCGAGGATGAAATCGACGCACTTGTTGATCGTCGCCACGTAAGGTCCTTCGGTCGGCATGTGGCCCTTCGAAAGAAACGCCATGCCCACCAAGGCCGGCACGCCCGTGCTGTCGCCGTAGTTTTCCGGAAACGAGCCATCCTCCTTTTGAATCCGCGCGAGATAGCTCAACGCGTTCTCCACCGCGGGATCGACGCGGCTGCGCCACTCGGTGAACACCGGATCGAAACCTTCTTCCGCGAATCCGGTCTGGAGCAGGCACAGCGAGGCGAAAAGCATGCTCGCGAAGGCGGAACGGCGGATTTTTTGCGGAGGATTCATGCGATTTTTCTGAAGGATCGTTCGGGAAATCAGTGCGGCGATCGTCATCTGCTCAGGGATTTTTCTGCGACATGTTCTGGAAATATCCTTTCACGAGATCGCGGTATTCCTCCGGGATTCCGGCCCCGGCTCCCGTGCCGACGTCCGAGCTGAGCGATGCTTTGATCTTTTCCCAATCGGCGGCGCTGATTCCCAGTTTGGCGAGTTCGGGCGGGACACCGGGGTCGGGTTCACCCGTGCGCATGCCTTCCTTCGACTCCTTGCCCGCAATCGGTGACGGTTCTCCCGGAGGTCCTGGTGGCCCCGGCGGTCCGGGAGGTCCCGGTGGCCCCGGTTTGCCCGGTTTTCCTGGCTTGCCGGGTTTCCCTTGCATCGCGGCTTTCGCTGACTTTGCAGCTTCCTGCAAGGCTTCAGCCGCCTGACTCGCCTGTTCGGCCGCTTCCGCGGCACTCGGGTTCTCGCTCGCCTGCGATGCCTGGTCGAATGCTTCCGCAAGAGCCTCCGGCGATGCCTCGGCCTGTTGCGGCGGGGTGTTTTGTTGGGAAGCCTGCTGGGCGGCGTTCGACAACTCCGTAGCGGCCTGTTGCAGCGACTGCGCGCTTTTTTCGAAACTTTGCTGCGACGCCTGATTTTGTTGGGATGATTGTTGTTGTTGGCTTTGCTGCGATGCCTGTTGCGCCTGCTGCGCCTGCTGGCTGCCTTCCTTGCTGCTCTGCTCCGCCTGTTGCAGGGGGCCGGACGGCGTTGCCTGAGGGATGGCGGCGATGGCTTCCGCCACCTGCTGCGCCTGTTGGGCTTGCGACTCCTGGAGTTGTTGCAGCGCTTTGGTTTCATCGCCCGCTGCGAGGGCTTTCAACGCTTCGGCGACATCCTGCTGGCGCTCGGCGAGCTGCTGCAATGCCTTTGCCTGTTCTGCCAGTTCCTTTTTCTCGGCCTGATTCGGTTGTCCTTGTCCTTCGCCGGGTTTCGGTTCACCACTGCCGGGCTCGCCACCTTTCGGCTCCCCGGCACCGCCCTTCGGCTCGCCCGCCGTTGCTTCACCGCCTTTGGGTTCGCCTGCGCCGCCCTTTGGTTCGCCCTCACCGCCTTTGGGTTCCCCTTCGCCGCCTTTCGGCTCGCCCGCCGTTGCATCACCGTCCTTCGGTTCCCCTTCGCCACCTTTCGGCTCTCCGGCGGCTGGTTCTCCTGCGGGCGGCTCCGCCGCGGCTTGAGCGGCTTGTTCCGCGGCCGCTTCGAGCGCGTCCTGGGCTTTTTCCGCCGCCTGTTGGGCTTCCTGCGGCTTGGCCTCGGCAATCTGTGCCTGTGCATTTTCCGTGGCCTTGGCGGCCTCGGGGAGGGTGTTGGCCAGGTCGTTCTGCTGCTCGCGCGCCTGCTCGAGTTGCGCGGCGGTTTCCTGGGCGATTTGCTTCTGCTCCTCGGCCAATGCCTGCTTCAGCGCTTCCTGGGATTTTTCATCGAGCTGGTTGTTCTGCTCGGCGGCCTGCTTGGCGAGCTGCTGCAATTGTTGCTGGTCCTTGGCAATCTCCTTGGCCTCCTCGGCAAGGGCTTTCGCCTGCTCGGCTTCCGCTTTCAGTGCCTCCGCCAGCGCCTTCGGTTGCTCTGCCAATTCCTGGCGGAGTTGTTGTTCAACCTGATCCTGCTGCTGCTGCCACTGTTCCGGCGGTTTGGCTGCGGCATCTGGTTTTTTCTGTTGTTCTTCCGCCTGACGGGCGAGTTCCTGCTGCTTCTGGGCGAGTTCCTGGAGTTTGGCGAGGTCCTGGATTTTTTCATTCTCCTTCTGCATCTCCTGTTTCACGGCCTCGAGCTGCTTGACAGCTTCTTCAGCGGCGGTGCGTGCCTCATCGATCTTCTTCTCGCGCTGCGCCGCTTCATCCTGCAATGGCGCCTTCTCGAGGTCGTCGCGGCTTTGCTCGATCTTCTCCGCGGCCTTCGCGGTTTCGTCGGCCAGCTTGGCGTGGATGCCTTCCTCCATTTTTTCCGCCAGCTCTTTGGTTTTGTTTTCCGCCTGCGCGAGTTTCTCGGCGGCTTCGGCGAGTTGTTTTTCACCCTCGGGTGTCGGTTTGGCATTTTTCACCTCTTCGCGGCGCGCGTCCATCTTCTCGCGGGCCTGGCGGATGTCCTGAATCGTTTTGTCGATCTCCTGCATCGCGCCGTCGTGCTGCTCGCGCAGTTCCTGACGGGCCATCGACTCCGCGTTGTCATCGACGATCAAATGCAGCCATTCCGAAAATCCGATCCCCGGACCGGCCATGTCGGGCGGACGGGCGTCCTCGGCCTTGACGCGAATGCGGAAATCCTTCTTGCCGCCGAGCCGCGAGATCAGGTCGCCGATTGCCAGCGGACTTTCGCCGCGGTAGCGGGGCGGCTGCGACTGGTTGACGAGAAACGGCAGATTTTGTCCTAACGAAACTGTTTTGTCCGCCTGGTCGTTGATTTCCACCGCCACCCGGACCAGGCCGAAATCCTCGGTGACTTCGTATTTCAGCGGCAATATTTCATCGGGCCGCACGTGCATATCTTTTTTGGCCGGGCTGAGGATCACCACGGCCGGGGCTTTGTCCTCGAGGGTTTCGATGGAAAAAACCTGCGCGCTGCGTTCCGTGCCGAGCCGATGTTTCAACAGCACCGTCGCTTCACCCACGCCCGGTTTGTCGAGCAGCCAGGAAAATTCGAGTTGGCAAATGCCGGCGACCGGAGTGACGGTGGCGGTTGCGATGGTCTTGCCTTCCATCTGAATCCGCGCGGAGTCGATGGCCGTATTGGTCTTCGCCGTCAGCCGGATCTTGCTGCCCTTGACCGCGCTCAGGGTTTCGGTCAGCGGCTTCACCACAGGAGCGATGCCGGTGTATTTCGGATATTCGACGGTCAATTCGGTTTCGAGCAACACCGGAATCGGCCAGACGGTAACGGCGTACGAATCGCTCTCGGCCTTGCCTGCTTTGGCGTGGTAGCGGAATGTTTTGGAAACCGGGTTCAGTTCGTAAAGGTAGTTGTCACCGACCTTCGAAAGCGTTTGCGAGGTGAGATTCTCGCCCTCGACCTTCATCACCAGTTCCACCACCGGTTCGGGTCCCTTGTAGCCGACCTCGATTTTCAATGCCTCGCCTTCGAGCATTTCCACCGATCCCGGTTTGATGTCGAAACCGGCGGCACCGGCATTGCCGAAATGGGTGAACGGCGCGACAGCGCGAACGAGAAGTCGGGCCGACTCGCGGGGCCAGACCGCCAGCAACACGCCGAGCACGATCGCCAGCAGCGTGGCCGGGCGACCCCAGTTGCGGGCCGTACTGACGGCGAGAACCTCCATGCGGGCATTCACCTTCGAGGCATCCTGCTCCGCGGCGATGCGCAGTTCCTCGAGCAACCCGGCGGAGACCCCCTGCCGGTTGTCCTGCAATTCCAGCGACGTGCTGATGCGCTCCTGCATTTCCGGGTGACGGTCCTCCACCCAGCGGGCCAGTTGCACGCTGGTGATCTTGCGGAACAGCGGCGTGAAGCCTTTTTTGAAAGCGAGCGCCACCGCGACCAGCCAGACGGCGAACATGCACCAACGCGCCGCCGGATGCAGCGGGGCGAACAAATAATCGGCCGCCATCATCAGCAGCACGCCTAACAGAATCGCCGTGGCGACGATCAGCGAACCGCGCAGCAACTGGGTTTTGCGGATCTGCCGCAACAGCAGCTTCAGCGACCCGTCGATGGAACCATTCGGTTGTTGAGTATTCATGGTCGTTTTTTCCTTTCGTTCGTTTACGGCAGGCCGCCCGAGCGGCGCAGCACCCATTCCGTTGACAAGGCCAGGGCGAGCAACAAGAGCACCCAGGCATTGTCCCACAGCGAGCTTTCCTTAATCTCCTCCTTTTGACTCTTGTTGACAAGGAAAAGCGCGGGCATCTCCGACAAACCATTGACTGTCATCACTTTGCCGCCCGACAAACTTGCAATGGTGGTCAGCAAAGGCAGGTTTTGCGTGGTTTCCGCCAGCTCCACCGGACCGCGCGAACCGACGATCCGGAAGCCGGTCACGACCTCCTTGACACCATCCGCAGTCATGGCTTTTTCCGCCTGTGATCCGCGCAATCGCACTTCGTAGCGACCGGCGTGGGCGATCTTCGGCAGTGCGACTTCAAAAAATCCGTTAGAGCCGGACATCGCCGACATCGCGGTCGTGGAAATCACCTGACCATCCTTCAACACCTCGGCCTGCAATTCCGCCTTTTCAATCGGGGCCATTTTTTCATCACGCAGACGGGCGGTGACGATCACCTTGTCATCGGGCGTATAGGTCAACTGGTCGGTGCCGAGGCGCACCTGCTTGCCACCGGCGCGCAGGGTCGGACCGGCACCCCAGAGCACCAGGTTGCCCCAAAATCGATGGTGGAAAACATCGCCAGCTCCCTCGCGGAGACGCCAGGTGCGGTCGCTCAGCAACAGCGCCACCTTGCCCTTGCCGGTCTGCCGGGTGACCAGCAAGGCGCTGTCGATCTCCTGCTGACGCTTGCGCGCCAGTTCGTCGAGCGCTTTGGTCAAATCACCACTGGAACCGGCGCCCTGCTTGCTCGCGGCGGCGGCACCGCACAACAAAATTTCCGCACCTTCCTTGACCCCGGTGATCGGATGTCGCCACGAAATGCTGGGAAATCCACTCCACATCTGGGCGCTGGTTTTCTCCCCGTTGGCCTGCTGGGTTACCACATGGTTCTGACCTTCCGCGGTCAACGACCACTGGAATTCCTTGTCTTTTGTGGTGAAATAATTGCGTTCCCCCCAAACCATTTCCGCAGGCACGAGGTCGCGCGCCTCGTTGGAAACCAGTGCGTGCGGCATCGACCGCGGACCGGCGATGAACACCAGCAGGGCACCGCGTTCATTGACGCAGCGGGAAATGATCTGCCATGTGTTCGAGTCGATTTTCTCAGCTTCGATGTCGCCCAGAATGATCACATCGAACTTGCGCCACTCCTCCTCGCTGGTCGGCAACTGCGCTGCCTGGGCCTCGCCAAAGGGCCGCGATGCCGAGGCAACCATGTTGGGCGCAGGCTGGTCCAAAATCTGGTCGGGATGAAAAAGCACGTATTGCAAATGCACCGACTTGTCGCGTCCGTAGAACAGGTTGCGCAGGTAGCGGAACTCCCAGCGCGGGTAGCTGTCCACCAGCAGCACATTGGTGCGGGCATCGGTGATCGAGGTCTCGAATTCCCAACTGTTGTTGTCCGCGAAGCGCTCGCCATCGAGGGCCTTGATTTCGACGCGATAATCGCCCAGGCCGCCTTCCTTGGGAACGTGGACGAAGCGCACGTCCTCGCGATGGTGATCCTGCGGAACCGCGATTTCGCGCTCCTCGATCATCTCCTTGCCTCGGCTCAGCATCACCTTGACCTTGCTGCCTTTGTAGCCGTCCAATTTCACCTTGGCGGTGACGCGCATGCGGTCGCCCAAATGCACGGCTTCCGGGGCCACGACCGACAAAATCGACGCATCGCGCGGTGCTTCGGCGCTGCCCATGGCGAGCACGCCGATCGGAGCATCGAGGATGCCAAAGCGCCTCGCCGCGTCCTCGACGCGTTCGGGGCGGTTGTGACGACCGTCGCTGACCAGCACCACGCCGCCGAGTTCATCAGGGGGCACCTGTTCCAACACATGGCTCAATGCCGCGGTCAGGTCGGTGGCATCGCCCCAGCCGTCGGGCGTTGTTTCATCGCCCTGGATCACGCTGCGCGCCGCGCGGATCGTCCGCACCTTCATCGTTTCGGAAAGTTTCGCAACCACCCCGGCCGACTGCAGCGCTTTTTCCGCGATGTCGATCCGTGTCGATTTCTCGCCGTCGTCCTGCAGATGCATCGACGCCGAGTCATCCATCACCACCACCACCTGGCGCTGTCGTTTGGGAATGACTTTCCTCACCCAGGTCGGTTCGATCAGCATCCACAAAATCAATGCCGCGGAAAACAGGCGCAGCCCGACAATCCAACGGGCGCGTTGCGGTGTCACCGCGCCGGATTCATAATGATACAAATACAGCAAAGCTTCCACCGCCAGGGTGAATCCCGCCGCAGAGATCCACAGCGGGCACAAGGGTGAAATGCGGATCCCCAGCGACAACAGCGCCAGCAGCCCCCAAACGACCAGAAAAACGAGCACCGGGCGCAGCAAACGTTTCATCGCAGACCTCCTCTCCATACCGTGTCTTCACCAAAACTGACTCTCACATCTTCCGCCGCGCGGCGCGACCGCGACACCCAGCGCGCCAGCAAGCTCTCGAGCAACAGGAAGACCGCAGCGGCGATCGCCAGCCACAGCGCGATTTCCCGGCCAAAACCCTTGCCGTGCAGGATCGATAAAAGATCGCCGACCGACTGCGGCAACATCAGGTCGGCATGCTTGCGCATCAATGTCAGGTCGTTCTCGTTCATCGGCGCAAAAGTGCTTTCCTCCGCATAACGTCGCACCGCCAGCGGCAGACTGGTTGCGGGTTTCACACCGACCAGCTCGGCGAGTTTTTCATCGGCCACAATCTGATAGATGCCGGGCACGGCGGGACCAGCCACCTTCAATTCCTGGCCGCGACGACCGATCTGGATGCTGGCCTGACGCGGCAGGCCGAGGGGGTCGATCACCCGCATCGGTTCGGCTTCATCGATCAGGGGAATCCACGACGCACTCGGAATCAACTGTCGTTTGCCACCGGGGATGGTCCAATAAAGCCTGACGAAAGCGGGACCGCCGTCCTGTTCATAATACAACTCCACCTCCTCCGATTTTCCGGCCTGCAGGCGCATGCTGCCTAACGCTTTTTTATCGCCTTCCACTTTCCATGTTTCCTTGTCGGCCACACTCATGGTCAGCCGCTCGTTGACTTCGGCTTCGAATTGGTACTCGCCAGTCATCGGCGGAATCAAGGTAGCCCGCCACAACACCGCGAAATTGTCGCGCGGCATTCCCGGAGCCGATTCGCGGTCGCTCCAGTCGAAATCAACAGCGGAATCGATCCGATCGATGGTCTGGGGGTCCTTTTTGTCCTTCTTGCCGCGTTTGCCCTTGGTGCGGAAATAATGTGCCGCGAGGCCGCCGCCACCCTGGTTCAAGGCCACGCTGGGACTCCACATCGCATCGACATTCCAATTCAATCCGCCGCCGGCCACCCAACTGACGAGTTCGTGCATCAAGGGCACAAAGGCCCGTCGTGCCGGCAGGTTGCCCGACCGCGCATCGAACGCACAAGTGCTGAGAATGATCCGGCCATTGCCGTAGCTGCGCGATGCCAGAAACGTTTCGCCATTGCTGAACGCAGCGGCCTGCACCGACTGTTCGAGCGGTGCGCCCACTTTGCGCCAGCGCCTCACCACCGCATCGCCGAGGTCGCTGCGCTTGGTGAAAAGTGCCAACGCCTCGTGTACGAATGTCGCCGGTGCGGGGTTGACACCCGCGGCATCCACCTGCTCTTCGGCAAGCGGCATGGGCATCAGCGAGCCGTCAAATCCCGACCACTGATTGTAAAACGGCGCCTCGCAGCGCGGACCGGCGATGATGATCAAACCAGTGCCGGCGGCCACTTTTTCGGCCAGTCGCGTCGCGAGTAGTTCCGGCAGGCGCGGCACATCGGCAAGCACGATCACTTTCGCCTGATCGAGGTCGGTGATCTTGAGCGTCGCGGCGGACACCACGCGTGGGTCCATCAGGAATTTCTCGCCGGCGGCCTTGCCGGTCATCAGCGAGGATGTCGGCGCCAGCGCCAGCGCGGTGTAGCCACAGGCCCGCTCGAAAAACGTGCCCGATGCGTTGCCGTCGATCAACAACACCGGCAGCTTGTCGCGGATCGTCATCACCATTTCGGTGCGATTGTCGGCGGCGAGGTCGTCTTTGGCATCGACCGTCGCGCGGACCACATGCGCGCCGGGAGTGGTGAAATGATGGCGGAACTCAACCGTGGTTTTCTGTCCGGGCGAAAGCAGACCGACCGGGGTCGAACCGATTTTTTTCTCATCGATCACCAGCGTCACCGGGCCGGGGGTGATGATGCTTTTGCCGGTGTTGGCGAGTTCGACTTTCAACGCCACCTCGCGGTCGGTGCCGACAACGGCGCGCGAACTGGTGCAGGAGGTCACCGCAAGATTGACGAAGGTTTCCGGCTCGCCGAAATTGCGCACCATCAACTTTGGTTTGGTCGGCAGTGATTTCCACGCCTGTTCCAGGCCGTTCCAGGCACCGGGGTCCTCAAGGCGCCAACCGCTGCGCTGGGCGTCGGTGAAAACGATGATGTCCTTGGAGGCATTGTTGCCCTGCGCGAGTGCCAATGTGGCCACGCCGAGCGCGTCGTGCGCCCGGAAACTTCCGCCCACCGGCTTCAGGGAATCGAGCACCCCGAGCACATCGGCGCGATGCGTCAAGGGCGAGGCCGTTTTCGCTTCGGGCGCGGGACCGCCGAGAACGACCACAAAAGCCGTGCCTTGCGGCGCTTCGATGACCAGCTTGCGTGCTTCTTCGATCGCGTTTTGAAAGACCGACTTGCCGCCGCGGAGCATTTCCATCGACGCCGAGGCATCGATGATCAATGCCACGTCGCGCCGTCCACTGGCCTCAAAGCGGCGCAGATTCAGCACCTTTTCCCAAAAGCCCAGCGCGAGCGCCAGCAACAAAAGCAGGATCGCGGTGCCGCGGGTGATCCACTGCATCTTGCGGCTGCTCAACACAAACGAGGCGCCCAACAGCGCGATCCCCAGCAGGGCGGCGGGGAGCACGAACATCCACGGCACCCGTGAGTCGGGCGTGAGAAACGGTCGGGCGACAGCGAGAGCGATCAAGCACAGCAACAAACATCGCGCGGCCATCAACAGCAGGTCCTCCCATTCCATCTTGCGACGCCGCACCGAGATGGTGTCGAACAAAAAGCGCATCGCCCCCCAGTCCATCGGCTTGGCGGCCTGACGGCGGATCAAGTGAATGATGATCGGAATGCTGACGGCCAGCAAGCCCGCCAATAACCATGGATTCAAGAACAGCATTTATTTTCTCCCTCCCAAATATCGCAACAAGGTGTCCCGCAGCGAGACCTTGGTGTTCACCGGCACGTAGTCGGCCCGCATTTTCCCACAGGCACTGTCGATCCGTTTCACAAAGTCGCGCATTTTTTCCAGATACGCCGCCCGCACCGCCTGCGGGTCGATCCGCAGCATTTCCTGCACGCCTTCGAGGTCGCGGAAGCGCTGGAAACTCTTGAACGGAAAGGTCAGTTCCTCTTCCGCAAGCAAATGAAAAACCACCAGTTCGTGCTGGCGATAGTCGAAGTGATGCAGCGCCTCGATGATTTTATCCGGTTCGTCGAAAAAGTCGCTGATCAGCACCACCAGTCCGCGTTTGGGAATGCGCTCGGCCACGCCGTGCAGAACCGAACCGACATCCGTGTCCTTGCCGGCTTTGGTCGTATGCAGTTCCTCAAGAATCCGCCGCACCTGGCTCGGCCGACTGCCGGCCCGCACGTAACTGCGCAGTTCCTTGTCGAAGGTCGCCAGTCCGACCGCGTCGCCTTGTTTGATGTAAAGATACGAAAGCGCCGCAGCCAGATGTTTGGCGTAGCTGAGTTTCGACAACGCCACGCCATTGATCTTCGCCGCCGATGCTCCGGTGTATTCCATCGAACCGGAAACATCCACGACCATCATCGCGCGCAGGTTGGTTTCCTCGATGTATTGCTTGATGACATTGCGGTCGCTCTTCGCCATCACCCGCCAATCGAGATTTTTCGGGTCGTCGCCGGGCGCATACTCGCGGTGCTCGGCAAACTCGACGGAAAATCCCTTGTCCGGCGAGGTGTGCCGACCGCTCAACGTGCCGAGCATGCGCTTGCGGGCATACCATTCGAGACGACGCATCACGCTCATCGTTTCGTCGGGCAGCAACTTCATGCAGTCGGGAAGTGTCAGCGAGGAAGACATGATCGAACGAAAAAGGGACTCAGACCACCAGTTCCTCGCGCGGAGCGATGGTTTGCAGCAATTTCTTGATCACGTCATCGCTGCTGACCCCGGCCGCTTCGGCATTGAAGGTGGTGATCACGCGGTGACGCATGACCGGTGCGGCGACAGCAGCGACATCGCCAGTGGTCGCATGGAACCGACCGCGCAACACGGCATGAGCTTTGGCTGCTGTGATCAGGCTGATGCCGGCCCGCGGACCCGCACCCCAGCCGACCATGTCCTTGACGAAATCCGGCGCGGAGGCATCCTTCGGTCGCGTTGCCCGCACCAGCTTGGAAGCAAATTCAATCACGTGATCGCCTACTGGCACACGTTTGACGATATCCTGCAGGGCGATGATGTCGTTCGCCGTCATCATCGCGGTGACCGCCGCGCCTCCCGGACTGGTGACCCGGCGGATGATTTCCTTTTCCTCGGTTTCCGAGGGATAATCGACAATGATGTTGAACAAAAAGCGGTCGAGCTGGGCTTCCGGCAGCGGATAGGTGCCCTCCTGCTCGATCGGGTTTTGCGTGGCCAGCACGAAAAACGGCTTCGGCAGGTCGAGGGTGTGCTCGCCGACCGTGACGTGTTGTTCCTGCATCGCCTCCAGCAACGCCGCCTGGGTCTTGGGAGGAGTGCGGTTGATCTCGTCGGCCAGCACGAGGTTGGCGAAAATCGGACCGTGCACAAATCGGAAACTGCGGCGTCCGGAATTGGCATCGACTTCCAACACATCGGTGCCGGTGATGTCCGAAGGCATGAGGTCGGGCGTGAACTGGATGCGCTTGTAGCTCAGTTCCAGCGCGCGCGCCAGGGTCGATACCAGCAGGGTTTTCGCCAGACCGGGCACGCCGACGAGCAACGCATGGCCGCGACAAAAGATCGCCATCAACACCTGTTCCACCACCTGGTCCTGACCGACGATGACCCGGCCGAGTTCATCTTTCATCTGACCATAGACCTTGTGCAATTTATCTACCGCGGCTTTATCATCGTTGCTCATAGCGCGACTACTACTGCGAGGAAAAAATGTTCCTTACAGAAATTTTGACGCTCGCGAACGATTCCAACAGAATCAAGGCAAAGCAGCGCTCTCCTAACAAATTTTTCTAACCACCGTTACTAGACAGTGACTTCGCGACCCAGCACGGCCAGTTCGATCAGTCCGTCGTGCTGCTGGTCGAGCGCGTCTTTCAGTTTCTGCGAGTTCTCGGTCTCGCCATGCACCAAAAACACCTTCGCCTTGCTGCCGGTGATTTTGGCGAAATACTCCAACAGCTCGGAATGGTCGGCGTGACCGGAAAAACTGTCGATCTTTTCAATCTTCGCCCGCACATGATAGGGCTCGCCGAAGATCGGCACCTCTTTCATGCCTTCGCGGATTTTCCGACCCAGGGTGTTTTCGGCGCAGTAGCCGACGAACAATACGGTGTTCTTCGGATCGCCGATGCCGTTTTTCAAGTGATGAAGAATGCGTCCGGCTTCGCACATTCCGGAGGCGGCGATGATGATCGCGGTGCCCCGGAGTTCGTTCAGTTCCTTCGATGCCTTGACGGCGCGGATCAGCGTGAGGTTCTCAAAACCGAAGGGGTTGTCGCGTTCGAACAGCTCGGCATACACGGTGCTGTTGAAACCCTCGGGATGCAGGCGGAAGATTTCGGTGGCGCTGACCGCCAGCGGACTGTCCACAAACACCGGCACGTCGGGGATTTTCCTCTCCTCGAACAATTTGTGCAGGGCGTAGAGGATCTGCTGCGTCCGCTCGACCGCGAATGCCGGGATGAAAATCTTGCCCTTGCGCGCCACCGCCTCGTTGATGATGTTGCCGATGTGCAGGTCCACTCCCGCCGGAACCTCGTGCTCGCGACCGCCGTAGGTGCTCTCCATGATCAGAATGTCGATGTTCTGCGCCACGACCGGGTCATTCAACAAATCATTGCTGCCCCGCCCGACATCGCCGGAAAACAACAGTCGCTTTGCCTTGCCATCCTCCTGGTCATCGATTTCCAACAAAACCTGCGCGCTGCCGAGAATGTGGCCGGCATCGAGAAAGGTCAGCTTCACGCCGGGTGCGATGAGCATCGGCCGCTCGTAGTTGATGGTCACGAACTGACGCAGGCATTTCTCGGCATCCTGCTCCGAATACAGCGGCTCCACCAAAGGCAGGCCCTTGCGGATGTTGTGCTTGTTCAGCCAGTCCACATCGCTTTCCTGAATGCGCGCGGAATCCGCCAGCATGATCTGACACAGGTCACGCGTGGCAAAGGTCGCAAAAATGTTGCCCTTGTATCCCTTGCGGCACAAGTTCGGCAGGTTGCCCGAGTGATCGATGTGCGCGTGCGACAGCACCACGCAGTCGATGGTGGCGGGATCGAAATACGGGAAATTGCAGTTGACCTCGTGGCTCTGCTCGCGCCGCCCCTGGTACAACCCGCAATCGAGGAGGATTTTCTGGCCATTGACGTGCAGCAAATGCTGCGAACCGGTTGTCGTTCCCGCAGCTCCACAGAAGGTTATTTTCATAGACCCCTACTTAACAGCGAATCCACAACTCCGACAAGCGGCAAATGTTTCGATGTCTTGTGTGATATCAGACCAGGAACAATTCGGGATGCCGGTGACGATTTTCCCGGCATGGCTTGCCGCGACTGTGAAATCCATGTGGATTTCTTCACGGAGAGCGCCTGCGCCCCACAGGCTGTGGCCGGCATCCTGCCGGGCCGCGGGTTTTCGCCAATTTGCCTGCGGGTTTGCCGAAATGCGGTGAAACTCGTCCACAGCGATCAAGCGCCCTGGGAGCGCCAACGTCCCCGTTGGCCCTGGGAACGCCGACGTCCTCGTCGGCATGTGAATGGGAAGCCTATGAAGATTCGTTACCGGATTTCCCATTGGCTTTCTCATTCGTCGTGCCGACGGGGACGTCGGCGCGCCCAGCAGCGCTCGACCATGGCCAGTCGGCTGGCTCGCGGCAGAGTCCAGCTTTTACGGGATTGCGGTGGATGTAGTCGATGGTGGCTCGCAAATGGTCGCCATCTCGGATGAAGCGGTCCCAATATTCACGCATCCAGACGAGATGCGGATCGGGAATTCCCAATCCCAGCCGCTCGTTGTGCGCCAAGAGCCACCGCGAGCTGAAGGATTTCCAGCCTTGAATGGTTTTTGAAATGGGTTCCGCCGGGTCAATCAGGACATGCACGTGATTCGGCATGATTACCCATGCAAGGACGCGATAGCGGTCGCCATCGAAATGCAGAAGAGATTGCTGCACATACGCTGCGGCCTCAGGCTGACGGAGTGCGCAGCAACCCATACCCGCGTCCAGCCATTGCTCGATGCTTTTGCGCTTCTCGATGTCCCTGCGAATTTCCGGCACAAGCAAGAGCTTCTGTTCCAACTGCCTCAATGTCGATTGCGGCAGACTGTCCGCCAATCGAAAGGTGATGGATTGCAGCAAATGCAAGCGGTCACGGTGGGGCAAATAGCCGCGAGAGTACCACTCGGGAGCGCCATCGTCCTTAGGAGCGCCATCGTCCTTAGGAGCGCCATCGTCCTTAGGAGCGCCATCGTCCTTAGGAGCGCCATCGTCCTTAGGAGCGCCATCGTCCTTAGGAGCGTCGACGTCCTCGTCGGCCCTGGGAACGCCGACGTCCTCGTCGGCATGTGAATGGGGTGTCAACGATCCGTCATTCATGGCTTTCCCATTGGCTTTCTCATTCGCGGTGCCGACGGGGACGTCGGCGCTCCGGCCATCTTTGACGAAGTTAGAGTTTCTGTAATGCTTGCAGTCATGAGCGGACTAAACGCAGGCTAATGGCCTAGCGTTGAGAGTCAATAAAATTGACATATTGGCCCGACATCGCATGGAACTTGGTTCGTTTTTCAAAGTCCGCCGACAAAAACCCTGAAGTCGTGCGGCGGAATCACCTCTGCGCCGCAGCCATATTCCACATCCCCGAAATTCGCGACCACTTCCACGATTTTCCCACTTTCCTTGAACCGGGATTTTTGAACAAGCGGAGTGAGGAATTCATGGTTGGCAAGTTCGTAAAAATTCCTGTCTGGCCACGCATCGCTGACTCTTTTATGCCATTCCAATTGTGTGGCCCCGATCTGGTAATCGTTGAATCTTGCATTGAGCCCGTGCAAGGCGGCGTAAAGCATGCCGTCCTTCGCCCCCGGATTATTGAACAGGTCAACGACGGCTCCGCTGTAAACCAGCGACCAGAGGGGAATGAAAACCCCGGGTTTGGAATTCCAAAATTCGAAACCAATGCGATGACCGTGCCCCACGTCGATCACATCGGTCAGCCAATCAATCGGAGAGCCTTCCGAAACTACCGAGCCCATGGTGTCCCTGACGTACGTCAAAAACTCGCGCCTTGTGAGGACTTGCTGAAGGGATGTCAGCGGATGCCGCGGATCAAAACAATCGTAAACCGAGCAACCCTCGCAGTCCAGAAGGTAGGGGCATTCCCCGATCACCTCCTTCACGAGCGGAAGGTCTCGTCGGGCAAACCCGAGCTTCTGGCTCTCGCAGAGAAAAAAGGTCTTTTCCTGTTCGAAAGCATAAAAGCCGCCATCGCGCCTCATGGCCCTCAGGTTCGCATCGTAATCCCGGCCCCGATCCGCAAACGGCGTGAATTCATCCACCGGAGAAAATCCATAACCCGTTTTTCTCGCCACGTCGGCTGCATTCCTGAATTCCTCCGTGGTGCCGCTCGCGGGAGTCATCCCCTCGGGCCATCTTTTCCATCCGCCGACAAAATCGTTCCGGTTCGCAACATGCAGAACCGCCTTGTTGAAGCCGTTTTCCTTGAGCTTCGCCATGAAAGCCGGCATCCCGCTCAAGGAATAGGCACCCCAGAAAAAACTGGCATTCACCGAAAGGTTGCTGACGGGACGCTGCTTCACCCTTTCCCTGAGGGTTGCGTATCTTCCCGTGTCCAACAAAAACTGTCGATATGCTTTTGCCATCTCGACATAGCCTCCCTTTTCCGGGAATTGATATCTAACATGGCGCGACTCATTCACCCTGTCCTTTTCGAAACTCCATATCGGAGAGGTGGAACACAGGCGCATGCATCCATTGTTGTTCTGCCTCACCGAAGTTTTCAGCTCGCAATCAACGGCGGGGAAGTCCGTTATGATCGCGACGCAGGGATGACCCCGTCTGACAGTCCCGAAAAACGGCAGCGTGGCTTCACCCCTTATTTCAAATCCATCCGGATTCCTGTATCGTTCGACATCCATGCCAAAGGGGAACATCCGTCCTTCTCTCGAATCATAATTGCCAAGGGAACTCACAAGGTATCCCTCTTCACCCGCCCGGGCTGCACCAAAATCGAGTGGAAAAGTTACCGACAGAATCTTCCTGTCGGCAGGAAACTGGATGGGATCCAGCGTTACCTCCAGAGCGCGGTTTTTTAGAACCAGCGAATAGGAGATGACCAATCCCGGATATTTTTCGAAACCGGTAGTTGTGACCTTGAAGCCGTTTTCGATTTTTTCACAACCCACACTACCGTCCCACGCGGAGACCTGGTCATCGATCAAAAACGGAGGCCCCGGCATGAACCATTTTTCCTGCGTGACACTGTCTTCCACCCGGAAACCATGTTTCTTGCCACCGTGTTGCAAAACAAGCGTCAGCCCGTCATTCGAAAGCTGCAGCGTGTTTCCTCCTTCAATCTCCGGAACCGCCAGGCTGACTGTATGATCGGGAATTCGCCCCAGATCCGGGAAATTCCTATCCATCGCAAGCCTGCCGTTAAAGTCGGAAAGCTTGCGGCTTTTCGCCCACTTGGAATCATCAAAATCGCGCAAGTGCCAACCCTTGGGCGGTTCCGAACCGCACTTCATCCCCTCAGCACTCATCAGCATTTCATTTCCTCCGGGAGACTCCTTGCGGGGAAATCCCACATAGCAAAAGAATCCCGCATGGCTGCCATGATCCGTTACCTGCGCGGCTATCAGATTTTCTCCCGCTTTGAGCTCCCCGGTGACATCGATGATCTGCGCTTCGGGGCAATCCTGGCCGGCACCGACTGCTTTTCCATTCACGAAAACCTGGTAGTTGCCTCCATCGCAAACCATGAAGACCTTTTTTCCTGTTAGATCGGGCGCAGTGAATGACTTGCGAAAACAGGCGGCGCGTTGTTCGGGATTATCCGTCCAGATCCAGGGACTGTTCTTGTACGCCGCGACATCGATTCCTTCCGCTTTTCTTTTCAAGTAATCCTCGTACGGTTTTCTGATCTCTTCTTCGCTCAGTGCGCGATTGTGTATTTTCACCTCGTCGATGATGCCATGGAAATACGATGCATTGGGCGTTCTTCCACCGATGTCGATCGTTGTGTGACCTGATCTGATCGCCGTTCCGGATGCCGTGCTTGTGCAGATCAATTTCCCGTCGATATAAAACCTGACGATTTTCCCGGCATCGGAATCGAACGTCATCGCAACATGATACCATTGACCTGGCGTCGGTCCGATCGGAGCAATCGCGGAACATTGTGTGCCATCGGAATTCCAGATGCCGGCGAAAAATCTGCCTCCCTGGATCCAGATGCCGAAATCAAGGCTCTCGGGACCGGCAAAAACCAGATTGGCATTCACATTGTTTCCCGTTGACTGGATCCATGCTTCAACGCTCACCGCTTTGTCGATGAGTCCGCCTCCCGGGCTTCGCACATTGGCGAAGTCACTCACTCCGTTGAATTCCAAGGCACTGCCGACGGCGCCTGTTGCCCACTTTGCCCCGGAAATAGTCCCGTCATGCCCGCTGCGGGAGCTGTCTTTGATGGCATTGCCATTCCCCTCATTGAAGCTCCAGCAACCGACAAGTCCCGGTTCTCCGCCGGGTGCTGACTCCGCCGCATCAGCACGGTTAATAGCAGTATACCACGGTACGCTGGAAAGCAGGGCTGCTGAAGTAATGGCATGTAATACTTTTCTCATAATGGTTTACTTTAGAACGGGAGGATGGCGTGTGTCTTGATCAAATGCTGACGTTTCATGAGGTGTTCTGCTCGGTAGCTGATGGATTCTCGCAACAAAAGTAGTCTCACGTTGAATCAACCACAAGCGCCCCAAGTCTTCAATAACGCCGGGCCGTATCGAACGCGGACCATGTTACTTCGCCTCCTTGAGATGCGCGTCAAAGAACTCAAGGAGTGCCTTGTCGGCCTTCTCCTGAAATTCTCCATTGAATCCGTGACCCGCGCCTTCAAGGGTCAGCAGCTTGGCCTCTACGTCAGCTGCCTTGAGTTTGTCCACGAGCCACTGCGCTTGCTCATGGGCGACATACTGGTCCTCCGTGCCATGAACGCAAAGCGTCGGCGCGGCGAATGGCGTAACCCAATAGAGCGGACTGCCGATGATGTGTTCACGGCGCTTCGTCGTGAGATCGCCGCCGAAGAAAAGCGGCAGCACCTCCTTGGCATCCACGCTCTTGTCATAGGATTTCGTGAAGTCACTTGGCCCGTAGTAATTCACCACACAAGCGACATCGCTGGACTGATCGTTGTAACCTTCGCCCTCAAAAGCCTTGACCCCCATCGTCACACCAAGGAATTGGGCGAGATGTCCGCCTGCGGAACCTCCTGTGACTCCGATGCGATGAGGATCAACATGATACTTGGCAGCATTGGCGCGCAGCCACCTGACTGCCGTTTTGCAATCCTGAACCGCCGCAGGAAACTGATACTTTGGCGCAAGTCTGTAAGTGACGGTGATGGCCACATAACCCCGCTGCGCGAGTGTCAGGCAGAGGGCGTCATACCCATCACGCGTACCGGCACGGAAGCCGCCGCCATGGATGCAAACCACTGCCGGGTAGAGTCCAAGTCCTTCTTTCGGCATGGCCAGATCAACCTGCAGGTGCTGGTTGTCGGGATTGGAGAATTCGATGGCCCGCTCGAAGACGACATTGTCCGGCACAGGAAGATCCGCGCCGAACGATGACCAGGAAATGAGAATTGAACAAATGAAGGTAGAGATATTTTGACGCATGATGAGGCAGGGTATGTCGGTGATAGTGATATAGGAACTATAAAAAGTCGCTTTTCAGTTTATTTTGATTTTCCAGGAACGACGAGAGTGGGCGGAATTTCAAATTTCTTTCCCCGCCACTCGGCGATGATTCTCAAATACATATACGGGTCACTCCATGTGCTCGAAGGTTCGATCACCGTGGTTTCCGGCCACTCGTTCCAACTCGTAATCATGATCATGTCCGCTTTGGCATCCGTGGCGGCACTGAGGTAATCACGCAAGGTCTGGCCGTCGCGCCGGGGCATGACGTATGGGTCGTCACGGAAATTCGAGTTATCGTGACCAGGGTGGACCGGAAGCAGCATCTTCTTGCCGGAGCCGTGAGCCAACTGCGCCAGATGACGATAGGTCGGGAGCAGCCCTTCATAAGTGTGCTCCCTGAAATTGCTGAATGCGCTGTAGAATCCGAACGCATCGATACCCGCTGTTTCAAGCCACTCTTGTGGAATCGTTTTTGCGTGCGCCAAATCCACGCCATCGGTGGCAGTGTGATCGTGAGCGATCTTGTCAACGATCCAGTAAACCGGTCCGACACGCTTTTCCACATAGGCTTTCAATGCGAGAAACTTTTCCGGCGTTAATCCCGGATCACTGGCGACTTGGTAAAGATACCAAACCGGGCGTCCGTCGATCCGCAAATAGGCCGGACTGCCCATGTATTTCTCCAGTGCTTTCGAGACGGCCTCCCGATACCATGCGAAGTCGCTGTGAAATTGCGCCCTTTCGTCAAGAATCGCGAACTTGAATTGATACTTTTCCACGGCTTTCAGGATGCCGTTATCGATCGCCTGATCCAGCCCCTTGTGGTTTTCCCACCAATCCACGAGAAATGCATCGATCCCGCAGGACTGGGCAAGTTGCACATGCCACCCGGCGATTTCGGTATCGGCGCTATCATAGAATCCAGCGAGAGGATAGGCGGACGAAGCAGGAGGCGGCTGACCTTCTCGTTGTTGCGTCAACGCCTTGGTGTTGGTTTTCGACTGATCGTATGTCCAATGCGACCATGGCTCATCCCGGTGATCTCCGGCATGATACCACGTATAGTAGTTTGCCAGGAGAAGTGGAGCCTTCACTTCCTTTTCGCCGCCCTTTGAACAAAGGGTCAGCACCTCCTCGGGGTGATCCTTGAAAATGGCGGGCGGTGAACCTGTTTGGGAAATTGGAATGGCAAGGTAGGCGGCGCGGCACGGGCCGTGCGCCTCGTATTGCCCGATGATGCATTTGACTTCGTCCGCGACCCCGAAATCGCAGATTGGCTTGGTGCGATCCGAAGCCTGCAAGGATTTGGCGCTGTCACATCCCCCTTTGTGATAGCCCTCGTATAGGCCGCGCACGACGTTGCTATCGCATGTCTCGGCCTCCTGCCGTTCGAGAATGACGGGGAACTTCGGCCAGAATTCCTGGGCCATTTCGGCATGATACCACGAGTGGGGTGGCGGCTGGACCAGAATGCTGTCGTCACGCAGGGTCACACCATGCGACACGGCATAGTCGGTGATTGGGAAGTTGCGTCCCGGCTTGTCGTGGCCGGCAAAATCGTCACTGATGCAGAGCAAGGTTTTTTTCAGGTGTTTGAGGTGAAGATCGATGTGGATTTTCTGGGTCGCGAGATCATCCTGTTGGCTGCTCATGAAGGTGTGGCCTTCCCCCCACATGCCATAGGAGCCGATATCGATGAAGTCGACGTTCGGATTCCCATCATAGCGTTTGGCAACAGCCGCGAGAAAGGCATCGAGTTTTTCAAGGTAAACCGGGTCATCAAAAAAC
>Ga0209400_1000408_pt1 | contig 37007 bp, 46 predicted proteins | sample M_130807_EF_Meta_FD_187313 | JGI IMG/M metagenome (GOLD analysis project Ga0209400, IMG submission 187313) | Freshwater microbial communities from Lake Montjoie, Canada to study carbon cycling - M_130807_EF_MetaG (SPAdes) (version 2) | ecosystem: Environmental > Aquatic > Freshwater > Lake... | reverse complement strand
TGGGGGTTACATGGACTTCATACAAAAACAGATCGAGGCGTCAGAGCGCCTGTATCATATGATGATGGCAGATCATAAAGCGCGGTTTGAAAAATTAGCTGCAGTCTACGATCTGAGCGAACACCTGCAGAAAAAACTAGCAGAGCGGGACGCTGAGATATCAGAATTACGCGCGCGTTTACGCGCATATGAGATTATCGAGCGCACATAAAAAAAATCCCCTCACACGAGGGGATAAAAACAACCACCGGTAAAAACGTCACAATCCTAGCACAATGGCCAATATGGCGGCAAGCATCAATCCGATAAGTGCGAACATGCAAGCCCCTCAATCTCTTTGATTATCTCGTCGCGTAACAGGGCGACGACATCCACGCCACCTGCATACGCATGCACAAGCCAAGCGCTCCCGTTGTATCCTACGCCCTTATCAGGCGCAGAATAGTCAAGAAAACAAAGTAACTCGCCTGACTCGTAGACATACTCATAGGCGTGCAAGTGCTGCGGCCAATGTAGCCCGTGAATGTCGGTTGCAATGCGCTTAAATTGACCCATGTTCACCCCCTACGCGTGTGAAAAGGTATTCGGTTGACGTTTTAGCGCCTGCGAATATCAACTGCGCTGCGCTCATTTCCTCGAAGTGCTGGCGCCCGTATCCAGGTCGAACAAAACAGTTGACCTTTTTGTAGTGGGGCAGGTACGTGATGTCGTTTAATTGATAAACAATTGTGCTGACTTTTTCTGCTCGATCGTAGTACATAATTATGCCTCCTCGTCAGGTAAAATTTCAAATAGTGGAATCAATGGATCGTATTGCGCCGTACTTGTCTCACTTGCGCCGATATAGTCAACGGCGCGCAGCATGTTAAGCCGGTCGAATTCGCGGATATAAACGGCGGTCGGACAATCTGGCGCGCATTTCGGAAACTTGCGGTTATCTTTTGGCTTTTTTGGCTTATATGGCTTTCGCGCCCGCTTAGTCAATTCGAGCGGATCAGTAGTAGAGTTTAAATAATACGTCGTACCATCGACAACCAGGGTTATCGTGTGCATGTGTCCACCTCGTATAAGTAGGTTTTGAGTAGTGCTATCGCGCGCTCGGCGCTTTGCAGGCCCGCGTCGCTATCGTCATTTTCAACGGCGTCGATCACGGCCACAAGGGCCGCTTCAATCAATTGTCTATAGGTCATCACGCCGCCTTTTTTAACATAATTATTTTGTTCATTTTGCGACCGTGCGCCGGATATGCAATTACTTTCACTTTCTTATCGTAGCAAGCACGACACGGGCCACATTGACCATTATTGTCATAAGCGCCGCACAATTTGGTTCCGCGTTTTGCATCGCCTGGCGTAGGAACTATCACGGATCCGTGCAGGCCTTTGGTATATTCGCCCGTTACGCTATCGCTTGAAAAGCGCACGGATACATTTTTAAGCGCTTGCATCTCGGCTAGCACTAAGCGAAATTTCGGAAACTTGTGCATCCTGGTCGGTAGCCAGTGTTTCACCCAAGGCGTGCGCTTCATTACTTCGAGAATTTTCTCTGCGAGCGCTAGCGTATACATATCGCCGCTATCGAACCAGCGAAAATACGTGTCTTTTTCTAGTTCGGCGGCCATATCGTCAACCCAAGCTAATCGCTGCCAATCTTTCTTATTATGCGCGCGTGGCGCCTTTACATTGGCAAAACGATAGTTGCCTGTCGTCGCGTAGCAACCAGCGCATGCGTCAACTAGTTGACCAGGCGCCGCGATTGATCCAGGACAAGTATCAAGCGCCTCAAGCGACCATGAGCGCACGCCGTCTAATTTTGAAGTAACTGATATTTTCATAATTAACCCTCGATTAATGTATAAGTTAACGCGCCGATTAGCGCAGATCCGCCAGCGATCGCTTCGCCGATTGCAAAGACATGCTGATACGCGCCGACATAGATCAGGATCAGACCTGCGATTGATAGCCGATTGATGATTAGGTTTTGCATGTTGTTTCCTCCGGTTTAGGTTTATTTGTACTGCGAGGCGAATCCTAGCATAGTCACAAAACTTTTTGTTGTATACCCAAATAAAATAGTCGGGTATTAATTTGCGTGGCAAGTGCGGGTTTAAATAGGGCAGTTTTGAAAAGCAAATTGCCCGCGTTAAAACGTAGATGCGACAAGGCTTTTAGCGGATTGCGGGTAATTGTGGGTAGTTATAGATTAGAACTTAGCTTGAAAAAATAGTTGTCATTATGATAACAGATTGTTAGCGTGTTTCGTATACGGCAGCGACTTAAATCGGGTGCCAAAACTGCCTACAATGACCTTCATGCCCTTTTGCTAACAGTTTATGTGCCTGGTACCGCATGCCTGGCGCAAAAAAGTGAGTGCTTACTAACCTAGTTAGTTAGTGCTTACTAACCTAGTTAGTTAGTGCTTACTAACGTGTAGCATTTTGGCAACGTGCGGGGGGAAGGGGGGTGAGGGCCGGCGCGAACAGCCCACGAAAACGGAGGTTCAGCAGACAATTTTTTTTTTATTTTTAAATTGCCCACAATGACCCGCGCTTGCAATCTAAAAATTATTTGTTAATATGCGAACATGTTTAAATCGATTCCGCTATCAATCCGTAAGCTAGAAGCTACCGAGTCGCGGTTGCAGGCAATCTACGACGCTGCGGCGCTTGGCCTTAAAGGTGACTCGTTGGCGTTGGCCGCTGGCATGTTGCCGCAGGAGTACCGGCAGTTGTGTGAGTTTGATCCGGTTGCTACAATGGCAGAGCAAAAGGGGCGTGCTGATTCTGAGATCGAAGCTAGTTCGCATTTGCGCGAAGCGGCACGCAACGGCGACGCCAAGGCAGCGTTAGCCATACTGCAACACGTTCATGGCTGGACAGCCAAACAAGAAATTAGCATTGACGTCTATCAGAAGATCAGCATTACGCAGGCGTTAGAACAAGCCCAAAGCCGAGTCATCGACGGACTCATCACGGAACAACAACCCCAGACGTTATCAACCAAACTAACACATGGCGCAACTGCCGATCTATGATTCCGAGGGCGAGCAGCTCTTAATGACGCGGTTGTGGGCACCCACGATTGCCGACGATCCAGAAGCGTTTGTACTGTTTGCGTTTCCGTGGGGGCAGCCCAACACACCACTGGCTAAGTTCAAAGGCCCGCGCACCTGGCAGCGCAAGGTGCTGCGCCAGATAGCCCAACATATTAAGACTAACCGTGGCAAAGTTGACATGGACGCCATGCGGGCGGCTGTTGCGTCTGGTCGTGGTATTGGTAAGTCAGCGTTAGTTAGTTGGCTAATCCTGTGGATGCTGACAACCCGCATCGGGGCATCTGTGATCGTGTCAGCTAACAGTGAAGCGCAGTTGCGGTCAGTCACATGGGGTGAGTTAACTAAGTGGCAAGCAATGGTGATTAACAACCATTGGTGGGAGATCAGCGCAACTAAGCTGGTGCCCGCTAAGTGGGTGTCAGAACTAGTCGAGCGCGATTTGAAGAAGGGTACTAGGTACTGGGGTGCCGAGGGGAAGCTCTGGTCGGAAGAGAACCCCGATGCGTATGCGGGTGTGCACAACCATGACGGCATGATGCTGATCTTTGATGAGGCAAGCGGTATACCGGACGCCATCTGGTCGGTCGGTGCGGGCTTCTTCACCGAACCGATACTAGATAGATATTGGTTTGCGTTCAGTAACCCGCGACGCAACCAAGGCTACTTCTACGAATGCTTCCACGCAAAGAGAGCGTTCTGGCACACAGAGAACATCGACTCGCGGGATGTCGAGGATACGGACAAACAGATATATGAGCAGATCATTGCGGAATATGGCGAAGATTCGCCGCAGGCTAGGGTTGAGGTCTACGGTGAATTTCCATCGGCTGGCGAAGATCAGTTTATTGGTGCGCGTCTTGTCGACGACGCCGCCGGTCGGCCAAAGTACAAGGACGAAACGGCGCCAATTGTTATCGGAGTTGACCCAGCTCGAGGCGGCGCGGATGCAACCGTCATCGTCGTTAGACAAGGACGCGACTTGGTAGCGATCAAGCGGTACCACGGTGAGGACACCATGACGACCGTTGGACGGGTGATTGATGCAATCGAGGAGTATCGACCAGCGCTAACAGTGATCGACGAAGGTGGATTAGGTTACGGGGTACTTGACAGATTGAAAGAACAACGGTACAAGGTACGTGGTGTAAACTTCGGCTGGAAATCTAGCAAACCCGTCATGTGGGGTAATAAGCGGGCGGAGATGTGGGGTATGATGAAGGATTGGCTAAAGACTGCCAGCATACCAAGTGACAGACAGCTAAAGGCAGATTTGACCGCGCCGATGAAAAAGCCGGACTCATCGGGTACGATCTACCTAGAAAGTAAAAAAGAAATGAAGTCTCGCGGTCTAGCCTCGCCAGATGCAGCCGACGCACTAGCAGTGACGTTCGCGTTTCCGGTAGCGCACCGTGAGTCGAGTTACGATAGAGCACCAAGGACAACATCAACCCGCTCGCAATCAAGCGTAGCAACTGGATGGATGGGGCACTAAGATGGCAACTAAAAAAAGTGTGTCGTTAAGCGTTGGACGTGGCGAGAAGCAGTCCGTTGCTAAGGGCGCGGGGTTAACTGCCAAAGGGCGTGAAAAGTATAACGCTGCAACAGGCTCGAACCTCAAAGCACCTGCACCGCATCCAAAGACTAAGGCAGATGAAGGGCGCAAGAAGTCGTTCTGCGCTCGTATGGGTGCCGTTGCGGCTAACGCCAAAGACGGCGAACGCGCGAAAGCGTCACTTAAACGATGGAAATGCTAATGGCTACTAAACCTGGACTGTACGCGAACATTCACGCTAAACAAGAACGTATCAAAGCTGGTAGCGGCGAGAAGATGCGAAAGCCTGGATCGCCTGGCGCGCCAACTAACAAAGACTTTAAGCAATCAGCTAAGACAGCAAAGAAAGGTAAATAACATGCCGCTCATTAAATCAACAAGCAAAGAAGCGTTCCGTAAAAATATTAAAGCTGAAGTACAATCTGGCAAACCTGTTAAGCAAGCTGTAGCAATTGCATACGCTACCAAACGAGCATCAAGTCATAAAGCCCCAGCAAAAGGCAAAAAGTAAATGGACTATACCGGCATAAACAAAGCCGCAAAAGTAGCTGCCATAGGCGGTAACCCCGCCTCAGATGAAATTCGCAAAGACAATACGGATGTCTTAGCGACGATGCGTACCCGCCTGCAAATGGCGATCTCTGCATTGTCCGAAAGCCGTGAAGACGAGTTAGATGATTTAAAATTTTACGCGGGATCACCCGACAATCATTGGCAATGGCCTGCTGACGTATTGGCAACCCGTGGCTCAGTGCAAGGGCAAACGATCAACTCGCGCCCGACGTTAACTATTAATAAGTTGCCGCAACATGTCCGACAAGTCACGAACGACCAAAGACAGAACCGTCCGAGCGGCAAAGTTATTCCTGCCGACGACAACGCCGACGTTGAAGTCGCCGAAATATTCAATGGAATGGTCAGGCACATCGAGTACATCTCGGATGCTGATGTGGCCTATGACACTGCCTGCGAAAACCAAGTAAGTTACGGCGAAGGGTACATCCGTGTCATTACGGAATACTGCGACGACGACTCGTTCGATCAAGACATCAAGATCATGCGGGTTCGCAACTCGTTTTCGGTGTACATGGATCCAACAATCCAAGACCCGTGCGGCGCTGATGCTAAGTGGTGTTTCATTACCGAGGACTTGCAGCGCGACGAATATGAGCGCATGTTCCCCGACGCATCACCGATATCTAGCATTGAGTCTGCTGGCGTAGGCGACCAATCGCTAAATGTATGGATTAACGAAGACACCGTTCGTATTGCCGAGTATTACTACGTCGAGTATGACAAGGCAACACTGCATCTGTACCCAGGCAACATCACTGCGTTTGCTGGATCGCCCGAAGCTAAGCAACTAGCAGCTATGGGTGTTAAACCTGTGCGTAGCCGCGAGGTGGATGCTAAGCGTGTGCGCTGGTGCAAGACAAACGGCTATGAAATGTTAGAAGAGCGCGATTGGATAGGCAAGTGGATACCTGTCGTTCGTGTGGTTGGTAACGAGTTTGAGGTTGACGGACGTATTTACATCTCTGGATTGGTTAGAAATGCCAAAGATGCACAGCGTATGTACAACTATTGGGTGTCACAAGAGGCAGAAATGCTTGCTTTGGCCCCAAAAGCGCCATTTATTGGCTACGGCGGTCAGTTTGAGGGGTACGAAACCCAATGGAAAACCGCAAACACGCAAAATTGGCCGTATTTAGAGGTAAATCCAGATGTTACTGACGGAAATGGTGCTGTTTTGCCGCTTCCACAGCGTGCAGCCCCTCCACTACCCCAAACGGGCTTGATTCAAGCCAAAATGGGCGCGTCAGACGACATTAAAGCGACCACTGGTCAGTACGACACTAGCTTAGGAGCGACATCTAATGAGCGTTCGGGCAAAGCAATTATGGCGCGTGAGCGTCAGTCTGACACTGGCACTTATCATTACGTGGATAATCTCGCGCGTGCTATTAGACATGTAACACGCCAAATTGTGGATATGATTCCAAAGATTTATGATACGCAACGTGTAGCTCGTATTATTGGTGTAGATGGTGACACCGACATGGTTAAGATTGACCCGACTCAACAAGAGCCGGTCAAAAAAATTGTTGATCAGCAAGGCATTGAGATTGACAAGATATACAACCCAAGCGTTGGTAAGTACGACGTGGTAGTAACCACTGGCCCAAGCTACATGACCAAGCGTCAAGAGGCATTGGATGCTATGGGTATGATTCTGCAAAGCAATCCGCAGCTCTGGCAAGTGGCTGGCGACCTGTTTATCAAGAACATGGATTGGCCAGGCGCTCAAGAGATGGCTCAACGCTTTGCGCGAGTCATTGATCCTAAAGTGTTGGGTGATGGATCAGATGACAGCCCTGAATTGCAGATGGCTAAGCAGCAGATTCAAGCAATGGGTCAAGAGATGGAGCAGATGCACCAAATGATTACCAATGTGGGTAAGTCAATTGAAGTGCAGGACATGCAACGTAAGGACTTTGAAGCACAAATTAAACAATTTGACGCTGAAACTAAGCGTATTTCGGCGGTTCAAGCGGGCATGACTGAACAACAGATTCAAGATATTGCGATGGGCGTGGTTGCAGCAGCAATGGAATCCAACAGAGAAATGATGGAAATGCCAGGCCGCCAACAAGAAATGATGCAGCCAGAAATGATGCCAGAACAAGGAATGATGCCACCTGAAGGGATGCAACAATGAAAGCAGCGGATTTTATAGGACTGTTGTTTTTAGCTAGGGATGTTGCACATAGTGTGCATTTGAACACCCGTAGTTATTCTAAACATGTAGCGTTAAATATTTTTTACGACCGCATTATTGGCGCCGCTGACGATTTTACAGAAGCGTATCAAGGTCGGCATGGGTTAGTTGGCCCAATTACATTGCATTCTGCTAAAAAAACAGGCAACATTATAGAGTTTTTAGAAGATTCGCTGCAACAGATTGAAGATGCTCGTTACGAAGTAGTTGATAAAACGGACATGTCGTTACAGCAACTTATTGACAACATTATTGAGATTTATCTTCGTACTTTGTACAAACTGAGGTACTTAGCATGAGTAATATTTACGCATCGCAAACGTATTTTGGCAAAAATGAACCGTTTGATTTGCAGGTAGCCCGTGGACAAATATCGGGGCATTCAATTGTTACGGTTTCTGGATATAACTCAGATGTTGACTCCGCTGCGTATGAAATGATTACGCCTGTTGGAAACTTATCGTACGCAGCGGCTGCTTTGCAAATGACTGTTAGCTCATCTAGCGCAAACGATACTTCGGCAGGCACTGGCGCAAGAACGGTGTTAATTACTGGTCTGGATGCAGACTACAATGTGATTAGCGAGAGTGTAACTCTTAACGGTCAAACCGCAGTAACCACCACAAATTCATTTTTGCGTATTAACAGTATGTTGGTAGCAACCGCAGGTACCGGATTGTCAAATGCGGGGGCTATTTACATTGGAAGCGGCACTGTAACTTCTGGTGTCCCCGCAACGGTCTATAATTTAATTGCTATCGGCTTTAACACTGCCACATCAAGCCAATACACCATACCTGCTGGCTATACTGGATATTTGGTTATTGCGCGGATTGGGTTAGCACAAGACGCGGGAACTACTCTAATCACAGCGCGTACACGCTTCATTGGTACAAACGGGATTGCGATTACTGGGCCACTAATTGTAACCAACAACGGCATTTCAACAATTAATTTTTCGTATCCTATTGCACTCGCTGAAAAGACTCGCATTCAAGGCGAAGCTATTGGCGGCGCTGACAACAACGAGGCAGCGGGATTTTTTGAAATTGTTTTAATTAAAAACATATTAAGCTAATTATGGCAAATTACACATACATTACGGCTTCGGCCAACATTAAACCAATGGCTGGCAAGCTAAAAGGTATCTTTGTTAGCTCCGCGTCTAGTACGCCAACCATTACGGTATATGATTCGTCGGCTATTTCATCTACGCAACCTACTATTTTAGGTACGTTTACTCCCGCCGCCGCCGCGTCATATCTACTACCTTTAGATGGCGCGTACGCTAAAAATGGTATTTATGTGGTTATTGGCGGCACCGTTGCGGCAACAGTAATTTACGAATAGGAATAAAACATGGCCGTCACTCTTTCTCCTATCGGCGGAGCCGCCGGTCAGTTTTTTGACAACAACGGAGACCCGTTGTCTGGCGGCAAAATTTATACGTATGCTTCCGGTACAACTACCAATCAAACTACTTATACTACTGCGGCGGGTAGCACTGCTCACACTAACCCAATTATTTTAGATTCGGCTGGCCGTGTGCCAAGCGGTGAAATTTGGTTAACTAACGGCGTATTGTATAAATTTGTCTTAAAAACCTCTGCGGACGTTTTGATTGGGACATACGACAATATCAGCGGGTTTTTTCAGATAGATTCATCTTTAGTCACCTACACCCCAGCGGGAACCGGCGCTGTAACAACTACAGTACAAGCAAAATTACGCCAAACTGTTAGCGTTATGGATTTTGGCGCTAAAGGAGACGGCGTAGCGGATGATACAGCCGCCATTCAAGCCGCCATAAACAACTTAAATACCGTTTCCGCTACCCTACCCGCAACGCTTGTTTTTCCTGCGGGCAGCTATTTGGTTACCAATGAATTAGACTTTACTGCAACTGGCGGGCAACGTAGGGAAGTTATAGGCGGAACAGGTTTTGAAACTGCAAAAATTTTAGTTAATTTTTCAGGCTACAGTAAATACGTTTTTAAACTCGGTAACCCCGCTGTTCCCGCGTATCAGCGTGGCATTAGCATAACTGGTTTTCAATTTTCAAAAGTTACTTCAGCGCATCAATCTCCGGTAGGTATTGGAGGTAATGGGCTTGCTCAAAGTCGCATATCTAACGTCGTGTTTGGGGAATGGGACAACACCGGCATTCAGCTATACGCTCCTCAAAATTGCCGATTTTCAACCATCACTATGTTTGGTTGCGGGCATTCTTGGGACTATAAAAGTACCGCTGGCATCACGGTTCGTCAAACAACAACAACTTTAACTTCTTCAGCGGCGTTATTTAGTGCTTCTGATGTAGGACACACAGTAGCGTTATGGGGGCCAACGCCAAATTACGCTCGCAGAAAAACAGTTATTACAGGGTATACAAGTTCTACTCAAGTTACTGTCAGTACATCTTATACGGATGTTATTGATTACAGCATTTATTTTGGTAGCCCATTTGCAACAATGACGGCAGGTTCTTCTGCATTAACTACAGATTCACAATGTTTTAGCCCTAACGATGTTGGGCTTGTGATTTATGTAAAAGGCGCAGGGGCTAACGGACGTCTATTACGAAGTAAAATTGCAGCATACAGTTCGGCAAGTTCGATAACTTTAGCCGACGTTGCAATAACATCGGTTACAACTGCCGAATTTGCCACACCTGCCCTTGATGTTCATAGTGTTGGCGCGGCTACTGGTGCGGGCGGTAGCGACAATAGTTTTTACGCTTTGCAAATAGAAGCGCACAACGGTATCGCCGCTGGCTTAATAAACCAAGATCAATTAAGTTTTGACGCGACTAAATTACACGGCCAACAAACCATTGCAGCAAATAAATACGCGCTTACCGCTATATGGTCAGATCAAATTTCTGGCTACTACGAAGGTAGTTTTGATGCGCAATGTTTAGGTGAAGAAAAAGTTTTTGCCGCATATCAATCGTCGGTTTTTAATTTTCAAACTTTGCTTGATCGCACTTGTTACGATGAAATTTTCTTAAATGTTGGGTTACGTGCTTCAGGTTTTGAAGGCGGTTTAATTCAGCTAGATAATGTTGGATTTTTAGGTGCGGCTCCCACTCTCACTTCTTATTCTAGTTTAATTAAAGACGCTAATACGCCCGTTCCAGGCTACGTGTTTAGCGGAAAGTTAAGTAACTTTGCGGCTAACCTAACGCGAGTTTATCTTGGTAATAGTTTGTATGGAGTGCCTGAAGGTACTGTTAGCGCGCAAGAAACCGCAGGGCAATATAACCTATACCGCGTCAATGATGGCGGCACTGTGGGTACAGCAAAAACGCTTACTTCTACAGTTACTTGGGATGGAACACCGCCAAGTGGAGCTACAAGTTTAAGATATTACTGGCAACGTACAGGTAATCTTGTAAATTATTGGTTCCGGCTTAAATACGCTACGGCGGGGGTAACAAATTCTAATTTTGTTATTGCTTTGCCGTCTGATATGCCTTTACCCACCTATCCTACCAATCTAAATGCGTCCGATTTAATTGGTGCTATTTATGGCGGTATTAGTGCTAATACAACCGCAATTTCCTCTGCAAATATAGGCTTTTTGCGTAGAAACTCAGCAGGGACTGGTTTTGATGTTGGCATAACTAATAACAGCGGTACAGTTTCAGCGATAGTTGGCTATGCACAAGGTTTTTACTTTACTGCATAAAAACTAGAAATTATTCTCAAGACCAAAAACTTGAATTTGAAAATGATGTTGAAAATGGCGCTAAATATACAATAATGGCTAATTGGTAAAAATTACAGCATAATGCTGATTAAACCGTACCAGCGAGGTTCACTGGGGATTCTTTAGGAATCGAAAATGTCTGAAGAGATTCAAAATGAATTAGCGGATTCACCCGCGCCAGAACAGGTAACGACGGCAGAACCTGTAACTGAAGAAACACAAGCGCCGGAGAATGAACAGCCGACCGAGCAGCAATCTAAGACCTTCACACAAGAAGAATTAGATGCCATCGTAGGCAAAAGGCTTGCAAGAGAGCAGCGTAAGTGGGAAAGGGAGCAGACTCGTAGGGTGCAAGAAGCACCTATGGGGTCAAGTGAACTGCCCGCACCAGAACAGTTTAATTCGGTTGATGAGTATGCTGACGCGTTAGCAACTCGTAAAGCGGAAGAACTACTGGTTAAACGTGAAGTTGATCGGCAGAAACTGGATTTGCTTGAAGCGTATCAAGATCGTGAAGAAGAAGCACGTGGCAAGTATGAGGACTTTGAACAAGTCGCATACAACCCTAAACTTCCAATCACATCGGTGATGGCAGAAACTATCCAAGCGTCGGATATAGGGCCAGATTTAGCATACTATCTGGGCACTAATCCTCGCGAAGCTGACCGAATTTCTCGTTTGCCGCCGTTTTCACAAGCTAAAGAAATAGGCAAATTAGAGGCAAAAATCTCTTCTGCGCCAATTTTAAAGAAAACGACAAGCGCCCCACCGCCTATAGCGCCAATTTCTGGCCGTGGCACTGGATCGCCGACTCATGATACAACCGACCCACGCTCAATAAAAAGTATGGGCACGTCGGAGTGGATTGAGGCAGAGCGCCAGCGTCAAATTAGGAAATGGGAAGCCCAACGTAACCGCTAACTTTTTTAAGGAATATCATGGCAAACTCGATTCTAACCATCGACATGATTACCCGTAAAGCTCTCGAAATCCTCGAGAACAATCTGGTAATCTCCCGTAACGTAAACCGTCAATATGACGACTCTTTCGCTGTTGAAGGCGCTAAAATTGGTTCCACACTGCGTATCCGTTTACCGGATCGTGCTTTGGTAACTGACGGTGCTGCCCTGCAAACTCAGGACGACAACGAGCAGTACACAACTTTGTCCGTAGCTTCGCAAAAGCACATCGGCATTAACTTCACTTCTGCTGAATTGACCATGCAGTTGGATGATTTTGCTGAGCGTGTTTTGAAACCACGTATTTCGCAATTGGCTTCGTCTATCGACGCTGACGTTGCAAATGCGTACAAAAACATCTACGCATCTGTTGGCACACCAGGCACTACACCTTCGACTTCATTGGTTCTATTGCAAGCGCAACAAAAACTGAACGAAGCCGCTGCTGTAATGTCCCCACGCTATGCAACTGTTAACCCAGCTGCTAATGCTGGTTTGGTTGAAGGCATGAAAGGTTTGTTTAACCCAACAGACACTATCAGCAAGCAGTTTAAGAATGGCATGATGGGCACAGGCGTATTGGGCTTTGACGAAGTCAACATGTCTCAGTCAATCAAGCAACATACTACTGGTGCTTGGGGTACTTCTATTACTGTTACTTCAACAGTTACTACTGAAGGCCAATCCACACTGCCAATTAGCTTTACTGGTTCTAGCAAGACATGGAACGTTGGCGACGTGTTTACTATTGCTGCTGTAAATTCGGTTAACCCACAAACCCGTGAATCAACTGGTTCGTTGCAACAATTCGTTGTGACTGCTGTTGCTACTGGTTCTTCCACTGCAACTTTGTCGATTAGCCCAGCTTTGTACTCGGCTGGTCAAGCTTTGGCTACTGTTGACGTGTTGCCACAATCCGGCGCTGTTGTAACTATGTTGGGTTCGGCTTCAACTCAGTACGCACAAAACTTGGTTTACCACAAAGATGCAATCACGCTTGCTACTGCTGACTTGCTGATGCCACAAGGCGTTGACATGGCTTCGCGCCAAGTTCACAACGGCATTTCGATGCGTATTGTTCGTCAATATGACATCAACAATGATCGTCTGCCTTGCCGTATTGACGTTCTATACGGTTACAGCACAATTCGTCCGCAAATGGCTTGCCGTATTTGGGGCTAACTTTGGTGGGGGCTACGGCCCCCATTAACGACTCTTTTTAAAGGAAAATTATCATGGCACTTCCAAATGGCGCAGGTGGCTATCAAGTTGGTGACGGCAACCTCAATGAAGTTGTATTAAGCGTTCAAGCAGCACCTTTATCTGTAGCGGCTACAGCTACGTTGACTGCGGCACAAGTTACTTCTGGCGTTTTGCTAGTTGGTGCTGGTGCTACTACAGCTCAAACTTACACGCTGCCTACTGCTTCTGCTATCGATGCAATCGTTACTAGCGCAAAAGCAAACAGCACGTTTGAATTGGTTCTGGTTAACACTGGTACTAGTTCAGGCACGGGCGCGTTAGCTTTGGGTACGGGCATTACTGATGGTGGCAACGCAACTGTAGCAGTAGCAATTACTGCCGCAGGTCGTTTCCTATTCCGTAAAACCGCTGACGGTGCTTACACTGTTTATCGCGTAGCGTAATAAATAGGGGCTTCGGCCCCTGTTTTTAAAAGGAAAAATTATGCCTAACACCAAATCGATTGGCGTTGCATACGAAGACCAGCAACTTGATGGCGCTGTTATGGGCAAATCAGGTGGCACTGCTGGCTTTTTTGGTGCAGTCGCAACTAATCAACCCGCAGCAATAACTACTGCCGCAACACCTACGTTAACAACTTCTAATGTTAGTGGTTTGACGACTACGCAAATTTCTGCGTTAAATACAACTTTGTCAAACGTAAACACTGTTATTGGTAGCTTGAAGACTTTAGGTTTAACGGGCTAATTAAACGGGGCTTCGGCCCCGTTACTCTCATGAATATATATCTACAACACCCTGTGCACGGCACTAAAGTCGCTACGATGGAATTAGAGGCTGAAGCAGATGAACAAAACGGTTGGGTGAGGTATACTCACGACACGCCTTTGGCTCCCGAAGAAGCGGCACCAGCATCTAATGAGCTGGAAGTCAAACGTCGTCGTAGTCGCCCTACTGTAGAGGCGGCAGCTTAAAGGAGCGAATATGGCGGTATACACTGCTGGCGATCAAATTAACAGAGCGTTGCGATTGCTAGGCGTATTGGCCGAAGGCGAGACTACGTCCGCGTCTGTATCGCAAGATTCGTTGATGGCGCTTAATCAGATGATCGACTCATGGAATACTGAGCGGTTATCAATTTTTAACACGATTGACCAAACATTTACGTGGCCTGCGGGCGAAATTCAACGCCATCTTGGCCCATCTGGCGCAAGTATCGGCGGATTTGACGGTTTACGCCCCGTGTTGTTAGATGACTCAACATATTTTCGCGATCCACAAACCAACGTATCGTTTGGTATTAAGTTTATTAACCAACAGCAATATGATGGGATTGCGGTTAAAACGGTAACGTCCACGTATCCACAAGTTATGTGGATTAACATGGAATACCCCAACATTCAAATGACAGTCTATCCCAAGCCAACAAGGGATTTAGAGTGGCATTTTATTAGTGTTCAAGAGTTAGATCAGCCCGCCAATTTGGCGACTAATATATTGTTTCCACCAGGTTATCTCAGAGCTTTTACGTATAACTTAGCAATGGAAATAGCGCCAGAATTTGGCGTTGAACCTTCACCGCAAGTGCAGCGGATTGCTATGACGTCTAAACGCAATCTGAAACGCATCAACAATCCTGACGACATCATGAGTATGCCTTACGCTCTGGTAGCTAATCGTCAGCGGTTTAACATCTATGCGGGTAATTATTGATGAAAACCCCGATTCTTGGTTCAGCTTATGTCGCGCGCAGCGTCAATGCTGCCGACAATCGCATGGTCAATTTGTTTCCCGAAGTTATACCTGAAGGCGGTAAAGAAGCGGGGTTTCTTAACCGCGCGCCAGGGCTTAACTTTTTACAGACGGTAGGCACAGGCCCAATCCGCGCATTGTGGGCACATCAGACCAATGGCAGTGATTTTTATGTAGTGTCTGGAAATGAAGTTTATAAGCTAACCGGATTAACAGCTACACCGCAATTATTGGGCACCGTATCTGGAACTGGCCCAGTATCTATCGCCGATAATGGCACGCAGATATTTTTTGCGTGTAACCCTAACGGCTATATTTATAACGAATCTACCGACGTATTTGGTCAAATCACTGACCCTGACTTTGCAGGTGCGGTAACGGTTGCATACCTTGACGGCTATTTTGTTTTTAATCAGCCAAACAGCCAAATTATTTGGGTGTCAAAATTATTAAATGGCGCGTCCATTAACCCATTGGATTTTGCAAGTGCTGAAGGTTCCCCCGATGGTGTTGTTGGCATTATTTCTGACCATCGTGAGCTATGGGTATTTGGCACTGATTCAGTAGAAGTGTGGTACGACTCAGGAGCGGCGGACTTTCCTTTGCAGCGCATTCAAGGCGCTTTTAATGAAATCGGCTGCGTATCGGCGTACACCATCGCCAAGATGGACAACGGTTTGTTTTGGCTAGGCACCGATGCCCGTGGCCAAGGTATTGTTTACCGTGCTAATGGCTATACCGGCGTTCGTATTTCAACTCATGCGGTTGAGTATGCTATTGCTCAGTACGGCAATATTTCAGATGCTATCGCGTACACGTACCAACAAGAAGGTCACGCTTTTTATGTGCTGACGTTTCCTAGCGGCAACGCAACATGGGTATACGACGTAGCTACTCAAGCGTGGCATGAACGAGCTGGTTGGGATAACGGCGACTTTACGCGGCATCGCAGCAATTGTCAGTGTAACTTTGGCGGCAACATTATTGTCGGCGACTTTGAAAACGGCAATATCTATACGTTTGATTTGGACGTGTATGCTGACAATGGCGGCGTACAAAAATGGCTGCGGTCATGGCGCGCGTTGCCTACTGGTCAAAACAACCTTAAACGTACCGCTCACCACAGTTTGCAATTGGATTGCGAATCCGGTGTCGGGTTAAATGACGGGCAAGGCAGTGACCCCGAGGTTATGTTGCGTTGGTCGGATGACGGTGGTCACACATGGTCAAACGAACATTGGGCTAAGATTGGCAAAATTGGCGAATATTATCGTCGTGTATTTTGGCGTCGGTTAGGCATGACGCTTAAATTGCGTGATAGGGTGTATGAAGTTTCAGGTACTGACCCTAATAAATTAGCCATTATGGGCGCAGAATTAATACTTAGCCCAACTAATGCCTAACTATGGCTACTAGCCCAAACTCTACCCAAATAACGCCTCCACGGGTACCAATTACTGACGACCGTACCGGCGCGATGTCGCGCGAATGGTATCGTTGGTTTTATAGCCTGTACAACATTACCGGCGCGGGGGCAGGCATTATTCCTGTAGCCAGTGGTGGTACAGGCCTAAACACTATTCCCGCGAATGGCCAATTATTAATTGGTAATGGTACGGGGTACGCGTTAAATACGCTTGGCACAGGTTCTGGCATTTCCGTTACTAACGGCGCAGGCACAATCTCAATAGCCAATACTGGAGTATTGTCAAATCTTGCAGGAACAGGCATTTCGGTGTCTAGCGCCACAGGCAACGTCACCATATCTAATACAGGCGTGTTATCTTTTGCAGGTGGCACAACCGGCCTAACGCCAGCAACAGCTACTACCGGCGCGATAACGCTTGCAGGTACGTTAGCTATTGCCAACGGTGGCACAAACGGTTCTAGCACTCCCACAGCAGGCGCCGTGCCGTATGGCACAGGTACGGCGTATGCGTTTACCGCCGCAGGCACAGTCGGGCAAGTATTAACTAGCAATGGCGCAGGCGTACCAACGTGGACAACTCCGTCAACTAGCAGCGGAACGGTTACATCAGTCGGCCAAACTTTTACCGGCGGAATAGTTTCAGTTACTGGCTCCCCCATAACTACTTCTGGCACGTTAGCATTAACAGTTGCAGGTACTTCGGGGGGCATCCCTTATTTTTCTAGCTCAAGTGCTTGGGCATCATCTGCTGCATTAACACAATACGGCGTTGTTTATGGCGGCGGAGCCGGCGCTGCGCCTGTGGCTACGGCAGCAGGCACAACTGGTCAAGTATTAACCGCCAATACGGGCGCTGCGCCTACATGGGGAACAATTTCAGCTGGAACGGTAACTTCTGTAGGTTTATCAGCGCCTGCGATTTTTACGGTGACTGGCAGCCCCGTTACTACGTCAGGCACGTTAACGCTGACCTACTCAGGCACCGCATTACCCACTACTAGCGGCGGCACAGGCAGCACAAGTTTATTTACGTCTAACGGCGTTGCTTACGCGTCAAGCACAACTGTTCTGTCAACAGGAAGCACGTTAATTTTTGATGGGACAAATTTAGGTGTTGGAATAACGCCACTTGTCCGGTTGCATGTTGGTGGCGATACAGCAGTCGAAATGCGAGCAGAAACTTCAAGCTCTACGGCTGGCGATGCTAACGTATTGTTGATTGGCGGTAGAAATACGGATGCACAATTAGGGCGTATTCGTTACTACAATAAAGTATCGGGATCAAATGTTGAATTAGCTAGAGTTCAATCAAGTCGTGACGGCGCGGATGACGCGGCTAACTTACAGCTTTATACAAGAGCGACAGGCGGAACGATAACAGAACGCTTACGTATTACATCTGCTGGGGGTATATCTTTTGGTTCATCTGGCACTGCATATGGCACAACTGGTCAGCTATTAACTTCGGCGGGTAATGCTGCACCTACATGGACTTCTACTACAGGTAGCGGCAATGTGGTGTTAGGTACTTCGCCTACCTTAGTAACTCCGTTGTTAGGTACGCCAGCAAGTGGAATTGCATCAAATATGACGGTAGATGGAACTGATGCAGTTGGTTTTAGAAATGTTCCGATGAACAATTCGCCATCTGGTCAATCGGCTAACTACACTACGGTTTTAGCTGATTCTGGTAAATTTATATTTCATCCGTCAAGCGATGCTAACGCTAGAACATTTACCATACCGGCAAATGCTTCAGTTGCTTACCCAATTGGTACACAGCTAACCTTTATCAATATGTCAGCGCAAAGTTTAACTATTGCAATTACAACTGACACGTTATATGCGGCAGGAAGTGGGTCAACAGCACCTAAAATATTAAATCAATATGGAGTGGCAACAGCCACTAAAATGACTGCAACTACGTGGGTTATTTCTGGCGCAGGATTAAATATTATTCCGTCAAGCGTTACTTATCTTGTTGTAGCTGGCGGCGGCGGCAGTGGTACGGGCGCGTCTGCTCAAGCAGGCGCTGGTGGCGCGGGGGGTTTTTTAACTGGGTCTTTATCGGTAGCCGGAGCTACTAGCTATACAGTGACAGTTGGCGGCGGCGGCGCGGAGAATACAAACGGAACAAACTCCGTCTTTTCTTCTGTAACTTCTACTGGCGGCGGTAAAGGCGGTTCTAACACTAATACTTTAACCAACGGCTCCACAGGTGGTTCTGGCGGCGGCGGGTCTGGCTCAGGATTTACCGGCCGTGCGGGCGGTGCAGGTACTGCGGGGCAAGGCAACGCGGGTGGATTGGGTATACTTTTTGGTGGCTCGACAGGCGGCGGGTGCGGCGGCGGCGGCGGTGCTGGCGCGGTTGGAGCTGATGGTGTAGGTAACGTCGGCGGTAATGGTGGTGTTGGCTTAGCAAATCCAATAGTAGGTTCTACTATAGGGCAAAACGTAGCAGGTACATATTATTTGGCTGGCGGTGGTGGTGGTACAAATAGACTTAGCTCGGGTGCGGCTGTAGGAACTGGAGGCAATGGAGGCGGTGGCGCGGGTCAACCTTCTACTGGTGGAACAAATGGAACTGCGAATACTGGCGGCGGCGCTGGCGGTGGTCAAGCTGCGGGCGGCGGTATTGGTGGATCAGGCGTGGTAATTTTGGCTTACCCAGCAACTCTTTCAGATTTAACTTCTATAGGCGTTGGGCTGACATATACAAAAACTACGCTTAGCGGTAATACGGTGTACACGTTTACGGCAGGCACCGGACTTATTTCATGGTGATTGATATGGCTCATTACGCATTTTTAGATGAAAATAATATTGTTACTGAAGTTATTGTGGGCAAAAATGAAAACGAAGACGGCATTGATTGGGAACAATGGTACGGCGAACTTCGCAATCAAGTGTGTAAACAAACTAGCTATAACACTTACGGCAACGTACATAAAAATGGCGGAACTCCGTTTAGAGGAAACTACGCAGGCATAGGTTATATTTATCGCGAAGATATTGACGCGTTTGTACCCCCGCAACCGTATCCTAGTTGGACGTTAAATAATAACGTTATATGGCAACCACCAGTTCCAAAACCTAACGATGGAAACATATACGTTTGGGATGAAATTAATACAATGTGGATTCAACCAACTTTTGAATAATTTTTTAAGTAAAAAAATTAACGGAGAAATAAATGAGGGACATTAAACTAACTTTAAGTTTAGAAGAAGTTAACTGTATTTTAAGCGCGTTGGGCGATAAACCATTCGTGCAAGTTGTTACTTTAATAGCAAAAGTACGTGACCAAGCTGACCCACAAGTGCCAAAGCAAGAAAACATAGTTGCTGACGAACTTGTTGACTAATAGTATTATGTTAAGCTAAGGCAATAAAATGATCCATCATTACTTTAGCTCAGGCGTGTACACCAAAGAAACCCGCATACCTGCGGGGCACATTTTGGTACAACACGCCCATAAGCACGACCACTTATCTATTTTGGCCAGCGGATCGGTTGAGTTGGTGGTGGATGGGGTGAAGTCAATTGTTCACGCTCCTGCTTGCTTGACTATTGCTGCAAATAAGCATCATGGCGTAAAATCGCTTACAGATGTAATTTGGTATTGCATCCATGCTACGGATTGCGCCGACGAAGACGAAATAGACGAAGTATTAATCGTGCCTGGCGATATTGACCAAGCGCGCAATATTGCTCAATGTTTGAGCGAAGGAGTTTGATATGCCTTGGTCATTTATAGTACCCGCAGCAGTTAGTTTAATTAGCGGAAGTCAACAAGCTGATGCGGCGCAAAATGCGGCGGATACTACCGCAGCGGCAGCGAGGGAAGCTACTGCGCTACAAAAACAAATGTATGAGGAAAGCGTAAAAAGGCAACAGCCTTTTTATAAGGCGGGCGTTAATGCGCTACCAGAATTGATTAAAGCATCTAAATATACCAATTTTGGTGTAAATCAGTTTCGACAAGACCCAGGATACGCTTTTAGACTATCTGAAGGTCAAAATGCCCTTGACCGACAAGCGGCTGCCAGAGGCGGGTTGATTTCTGGCGGAGCGTTAAAAGCGGCGCAACGTTACGGCCAAGACATGGGCAGCCAAGAATACATGAATGCGTTTAACCGCTATCAAACTGAACGGCAAGCTCGTCTAAATCCATTGCAATCGTTAACGGGGATGTCGCAAACTACTGCCAATAATTTAGGCGCGCTTGGGTCAAGTTACGCATCTAACGCTGGCAATATAGGGATGACGCAAGGGGCTAATGCTGCTAATGCTGGATTAATAGGCTCACAAGCTAGGGCGTCTTCTTATGGTGACGTCGCTAACCAATTAGGTAAAATTAACTATAACAACCTTTTTGGCGGCAATACTTCTGTGGCTACCCCACCTTATTTTGGATAAAGGTTAAATCATGGCAGGCACAATAGATTTTAACTTGTTGGGTGTAGGTGGTATATCGCCATATGAACGAGCACAACAGCGCGATGTACAAAACCAAGTAGCTCAACAACAAGCCGAAGTAAGCAAGATAAATCTTGAGCAAGCTAAACGTGAGCGGGACGCGCTCGCGGAGATGCAAAAGAAATTTGTAGAAAACGGAAAGTCGTCAGATTTAAACGCTAATTTTGATGCCATGATTGCGTCCGGTGTTCCGCACTATATGGACATCGCTATAAAAGGCAAACAAGCGCTATACAATCAACAACGATTTGATGAGTTGATGAACGGTAGACCTGCTGCTGCGCCTGCGGCTATGCCTGCACAAACTGCTGCGCCTACTGTTGCGCCTACCAACAATCTTGCGTCCGCGTATACTGGGGCTAATACTTCACCAAACGTAAACAATCTTTCGCCTGCTGCCGCTGGAATTGATACGACGGATTTAGATCGCCGCATAGCAGGATTTCTTTCCTTGGGCACTCCTGCGGCTATCGCTGCTGCTCAAGACCTTCAAAGACAACGTGCAGAATTAACTAAGCCTCAAATTGTCGGCGCAAACTCTTCTGTTTACGTTCCAGGCAGAGGATTTATTGCTACAGCACCGGCAACACCAGAAAAAGACGTGAAGCCGCTTCAAGAATTAAACGCGTTTAAAAATTTATCGCCCGCAGATCAAAAGACATTTATGTCTATGAAACGTGCTGAACAAGCGCCGGTGCAGCCTGTAGCGCCTACAATTACAACAATTGTTGACCCAAATAATCCTAATCAAATGATTACGATTAATGCTAGAGAATACACCGGCGGCAGCGTAGGATCGCCAGGTGTCATTGGTTTAGCGGGTAAAGAGCCAAAAGCAGCAGCGGAAGAAGATAAAAAAGCTAAAGGCCGCGAAGATGCACAAACTTTAATTTCTCAATTGCGCAGTAGCTACAACACGCTAAATGAATCTAACGCTATAACTTCAACCAAAAATCGTGTAGGTACTAATATTGGCGCAGCTATTTCATCTTCTGGCGCAGGGCAAGCATTTGGCCGCGCATTAGGTACTTCGGCACAATCTGAACGCAATACAATTACACAAACACGTCCGCTATTATTGGCCGCGATTAAAAATGCTACGGGTATGTCGGCCAAACAAATGGATTCTAACGCTGAGATGCAGCTTTACTTAAAAGCCGCCACTGATCCTTCTTTAGATTATGAAGCTAATATGCGAGCGTTAGATAATCTGGAAAAAATGCTTACGTCAGGAAAATTATCTGCCAATCCTGCAAACAAACCTGCGGGTAAACCTGCAGGTAAATCAGCAACGCCTGACCCTTTAGGGATTAGATAATGGCAACCATTGCTGAAATACGCGCGCAATATCCGCAATATTCGGATATGTCGGATGCTGATTTAGCGGGCGCCTTGCACGCTAAGTTTTATTCTGATATACCGCGCGCGGATTTTGACGCAAAAATAGGTTTAACTCCTGCGCCTGCTCCTACGCCTATTCGCGCGGCGCCTGTACCAAAAAGCGAAGGGATGCCTGGCCCTAGATCGGTCGGAGGGTTTTTAGGTAATGTTGGCGAAGGATACGTAAAAATGGCTGAGGGCATAGGCCAAGCAATAGCGCATCCACTTGACACTGCTAAAGGCGTATTAGACATTGGCGCTGGTGCGGTACAAAACGTATTGCCAAAATCTGTAGTCGATTTTGTAAATAACTTAGATACGCCTGAAGGTAAAGCCGCAGCTAAACAAGCTGTTGATGTAGCTAACGCAGTAGGCGGCGATTACAAACGTAAATATGGAAGCGTAGAAGCGCTAACAAACACGCTGTATAACGATCCAGTAAGCGTTGCTGCTGATTTATCTACGTTGCTTACCGGCGGCGCAGGCTTAGCCGGTAAAGCCGGTATGGTTAGTACAGCGTCTAAATTAGGTACTGCAGCCAAAGTAACAAACCCTTTAACGCCGGTTGTAGCGCCCGTTAACGCATTTGCTAAGCGTAACCAAAACGCATTGCAAGAAGCCCAAACAGCTAACGCTGTACGCGATGAAACTTTACGTAAAGCACAAGAAGCAGGGTATGTAGTAACACCTGGTAGCGTTACGCCCACAGGCAAAAACGTCATGTCTGAACGTATCGCAGGAAAGACGCGTTTAGAACAAGCGGCGTCGGTTAAAAATCAAGCCGTAACAGACAAATTAGCCCGCGAAGCTGTTGGGCTAGAAAAAAATACTCCACTAACGTCTGAAGCTATGCAGCAGATTCGTAAAGAAGAGTTTACTAAAGGATACGAACCTGTCAATGCTATTGGTAAAGTTGGCGTAGACGATCAATACGTTGCGGATTTAGCCAACATTGAAACTAAGTTTACTGGCGCAAACGCGTCGTTTCCTGGCGCAACGCCTGAAAGCGTAGATAAGTTAATTAAGACTTATTTGACCGATTCGTTTGACGCTAAAGACGCGGTTAGCGCGTCGCGTACTTTGCGTGAACAAGCTAAAGCTAACTATCGCAAAGGTGAAAATGATTTAGCTAAAGCCCAATCAGGCGTAGCCAAAGCATTAGAAGATCAAATTGAACGATCGTTATCAGCTACAGATACCGCCGAAGCAGAAAAAATACTTAATCAGTTCCGTGAATCGCGCAAACGCATGGCTATTAGTCATTCGATTGAAGACGCTATCCGTGAAGGCGCGGGTACTGTAGACGCTAAAAAACTCGCGCAAGCAGTACAAAGCGGCAGATATTTATCTGGCGATTTAAAAACAGTAGGCGAATTTGCCAACGTGTTTCCTAAAGTAAACGTGCCTCCTAGTCAAATAGGCACGCCTGGCACTGGCACTATGTTAGGTCGTAGTTTTGGCGGTACATTAGGCGCTCTTGCAGGTTTAAGCGCAGGCGGAGGGATTGGCGGCGCATTAGGCGCAGCGGCAGGAGCAGCAGCACCGGAAGCTATTTCAACCGCTATGCGAAAATATTTATTGTCTAAAACAGGGCAGGCAAAAGTTGCGCCTACATACGAACAAAATATATTGCTGCGAAATATAAACGACCAAGCAATTCGTAATGCTCTTTTGGCTTCTCAAGCAGGGAACGCCCCTCAAAACAATTTAGGACGTTAACTCATGGACAACCAACTTCTAATAAATATCCTGATCGGTGTATCTGGCGCGTTTGGTGGTTGGATTTTAAGTAACCTTACCCGTTCGGTAAATAAGTTAGAAGATAAGATGGCTAATCTTCCAGTAATGTACGTACAAAAAGACGATTACCGTCGCGACATAGATGATGTAAAAGCTATGTTAAAACAAATATTTGACAAGTTGGATAACAAGGCCGACAAGTGAAGTGGATCCAATCACTATCCTTGCTGCTGCTAAAACTGCTGCTGCCGCTATCCGCAAAGGTTGCGAGCTATACCAGCAATATAAAGCACAAGGCATGGAGTTGGTGGATGCTTACGGTCAAGCCAAAGATGTTGTTGCCGACCTTAGTACGCATCTCGGTAGTTTTTTCAAATCGCATGAGGCTCTTGAAAAACACGTTCATGAGGAAGAGTTAAAGTCAAAGAAGTTGCGTGACCCTGAGCTGTCGTTAAATCAAGAAGCATTCAACCGAGTATTAGCACAGAAAGAAATGCAGCGACTTGAGACTGAGCTGCGCGAAATGCTCGTATATCAAGCTCCGCCACAATTGGGCGCTGTATGGTCAGAATTTGAAGTAATGCGCGATAAGGTTAAAGCAGAACGTGCCGAAGCACAACGGCAAGAAGTATTAAGACAACAGGCGGCGGCATGGCGACGGGCAAGTTTAAGAAAAAAAATCGCGGAACAAATGACGTCAATAGTCGCGGTGCTGTTCATAACATTGTGGTTCCTATGGCTAATGATTCTAATCAGGACGAGCGCGACGTACCGTGGTCTTTACTCATCGCCGTCATCGTTCTGTGTTTTGTGTTAGTGCTTGCCTTGCCAGTGATGGGCGTCATGTACATGGATATGAACAACGCCACCAACGCAGCAATGGAAGAAATACGTAAGATGCGTGAACTACGCGCTAAAATTTTAATGGGAGTGCAGGAATAATGCTGACAATCTTTTCAACGCTTGTATCGTTTTTAATGGGCGGCTTGCCTAAGATTTTAGATTTCTTTCAAGACAAGTCAGATAAGTCGCATGAGTTAAAACTGGCGCAAATGCAAACTGATCGTGAGTTGCAATTAGCTGCTGCGGGATTTGTAGCGCAACAGCATATCGAAGAAATTAAACTAGACGAGATTAAAACGCAGACACAATCTGCGGAGAAAGTCTCGCTAATCGACGCACAAAAAGCGGAGATGAATGCTATATACGCCCATGATACGGCGTTATCTGAAGGTACATCTACCTGGATGAAAGACCTACGCGCTTCGGTGCGCCCTGTCATTACTTACGGATTCTTTTTTCTGTTAGTAGGCATCGATAGCGTACTGGCGTACAAAGGACTGACAAGCGGCGTAGACTTTAAAGAACTGGCTAATCAGTTGTGGGATGACGAGACTCAGGCTTTATTCGCTTCGATTATTGCGTTTCACTTCGGTGGACGCGCATTCGGCAAATGATTAGCGCCAAAGCACTTACGCTAATTAAGCACCACGAAGGCGTAAAACTTAAACCATACCGATGCCCTGCTGCCCTGCATACAATCGGAGTTGGGCATGTGCTTTATCCAGAACAAGCCAAGCTGTCTATGGAAGACCGGATTAAGTACCCGATTAGACCGGAAGACAACCGCACATTTACAATGGAGGAAGTCGATGCCATTCTTCAAAAAGACCTTGATCGGTTTGTTGCGGGAGTTCTGCGCTATTGCCCTAGCGCTGCTAATAGTCAAGGCTGGCTTGACGCTCTTGTGAGCTTTAGTTTTAACGTGGGCTTGGGTACATTACAACGTTCAACCCTGCGCCAGAAACACAATCGTGGTGACTATGCTGGCGCAGCGGATGAGTTCCTAAAGTATTGTAAAGCGGGCGGTAAAGTCTTAAAAGGACTTGAGAACCGCCGCAAAGATGAGCGCGCTATTTACATCCTAGCGTAATCGTGCGCTTGTTCGGTTTTCTGTTTGACGATGGTCTCTATCCCCTGCGCGCAACGAATACGAAAGTCCGCCCATTTGTTTTGATACACGGGGTCTTCTGACGGCGGTACCCAATCGTACTTTGCGCGCCAGCGAATCGTGACATCTGTGGTTGACGGTGTGTAGATGTAATGGTCGTTAAGTGTCATGTCGTTATACCTTTTCATTTAGCCCCCGATAAAATCTCACCGCGTTCACGCGCATCGCGCAGCTTGCAATAACGCTGATGCAAGCGAGTCAAATGACTAGCGCGACAATACGACGTCAGTTCGGTCTCAATCAATTTCCAAACTTGCTTCTCAGTCATGCTTGAGATTTGCTCGTTTAGTTCTGTCCAATTTAAATGTTTCATTCTTCAACCTTTTTATGTTCTGCTTCTAATTCGCGTAAATCATTCGCAACGTCTGACACACCATGCCAATCACGGCGGGCAATCATAACGTGCATATAGTCAATCAATACTTCGTGTTGTGTTTCATACTTAGTAAAGTCAGTCATTTCAATGCCTCCATTGCTATTTCAGATATTGCTCGTTTGTCGTGTAATGCCGCCCAGATTTTTTCATCGATTGTCTTTTCCGCCATAAGGATGTAGACCCAGACGTCCTGCGTTTGTCCGGAACGGTGCAATCGCCCAACCGTCTGTTCGTACAGTTCCAATGACCACGGCACTGACAGAAATACCATATGCCGCCCTCCGAACTGTAAATTGAGGCCGTGCCCCGCGCTCTTCGGATGAACGGCCAACAGTTCAACCTCACCTTTATTCCATCGCTCAATCGCTTTATCATCGTCCAACGTAACAAGCGACAAATAGCGGCGTTGCAATTCCGCAAGTTCCTCTTGAAATTGATACACCAGTATCGTATTGGCGCGCTGATTTTCATTGAGTAAATCCTCCAAAAGTTCAAATTTATGGTACCCAAACCATATCGCTTCTTTGGTTGATGTAAACACGCCTGGCGTATCACTGGCCACACGTTCGCTGTCGTACACAAAGCCAGAGGCCATCTGCTGCAACTTCGACGTTACTGCTGCTGCATTAGCGGCTAATATTTCTGTTGCCGGAAACTGTACGACAAAGTCTTTCTTCATCTTTTCATACGGCTTGCGGTCGTATATCTGACACCGCATCTCAACCACATGGCACGGCGGCAATTTGTCTTTGTATTCGCCAGCATCTAGCACAAACGTCGCAGGCTTGATACGTTCCATGACCAACGGCAACGCGCCTGGGCGTGGCGTCCATTCGCCAAAGTCGCGGTTCATACATACAAAGTATTGCTGCAAGAACGCACCCTTGGCTCGGCCTAGCAACGACTCGTCGACGATCTTGCACTGGCCAAACACGTCTTCAAGCCCGTTACTAGTAAACGATCCGGTCAAACCCCAACGTATCTTGAACTGGTCAATGATCTTGTGCAGTGCTTTAAACCGCGTGCCGGATGGGTTCTTTAGTTTGGTCAACTCGTCAAACACGATGCCATCAAACGACGACAAGTCTTGCTCTGCTAACCATTGGATGTTGTCGTAGTTAAGCACCACGACATCTGCCCATGATTCAAACGTTTTGGCGCGGTGCTCTGGCGTACCGACAGCGGATTGGACATATATATCATCCGCCCATATAAGGGCTTCGTTTGGCCACACGTCCGTACACACGCGTTTAGGCGCCAACACAAGAAACCGCTTAACGTAACCGTGCTTAATCATTGCTTGCATAGCGGTCAACGTAATGGCCGTCTTGCCTGCGCCCACAGGCGCCAAAATCATCGCCCGATCCCGCTCGTACAAAAAGTCAGCAGCTTCGTCTTGGTATGGCCTAAGCTGCATCGGTGCCTCTTTTGCGGATAGCTTGAGCGCATTCAAATTGAGTCATCGCTGCTTTAACCCTTGGGTCGCCACGGTCACACAACTTTGCGCACGCTTCGCGTTCTGCTGCTGCGACTAACTCTGCAAACTTTAGCTGGGCTTTTACAAATTCTGAACTGCGCGAATTGTTAAACCCCCAGCCCGCTTCCTGCGCCATGCGAATAATTTCTTCTGTATCGAATCCACTCATCGATCTTTTCCTTTGAATTTAATAACGCATACTTCTGATGCAAGTCCAACACCGTATCTCGAAAGATCACTTGTAGCGGTGACAGCTTACCTTTTGGGGCTTTCAATTCTACAAACCACGTTGACCCGTCTGGCATACAGGCTAAGCGATCACTAACCCCGCGTTGTGTGGGAGACTTAAACTTATACGTTTTGCCGCCCGCATGCTCGACAGTCCAAACAAAATAACTTTCGATTTCTTTTTCTAGCATGTCCGAAATATAAACCACTAAAAATTGTTTGACAAGAGCTTTTATTGTGGTATTCTGTGGCTTCACTCACTACAGTAAAGGAAAGTAAAAATGAATGTTGAAGATATTTTTGACGCAGACGGAAACGCGTTACAAGCCGCGTTAGATTTAATAGAAGTAATTGTAAAAACTGACCCCGAAGTATATGAAGATATAGCTATGCCTGTCATTGGTCTTTTACGCCAGCGTTTAGACAGTTCATGGAGGGGTGAATAATGAATCACTCTAATGTTGTCGGCGGGTCAACCGCTAAGCGCGTCATCAACTGTCCCGCGTCTGTCAAGCTAGTGCAGCGCATGCCACCACAGGCTGAGTCCGAACATGCAGCGCGCGGCACGCTCCTGCACAACGTCATCGCCGAGCTACTGGAGTTTGATAAGAAGCCAGAGCAGTGCTTGGGCGCTACGTACAAAGACCAGACACTTACGCAGGAGTTGATTGATGAGAAGATTATTCCCGCTTTACAAGCACTCGATGAGATTGATCCAGATAAACAAATGGAATACATGGTGGAGACTCGCGTTGGTTTTGGTGACTTTCTTCCTGGTGTTTTCGGTAGCACTGATCTGCTTGGCCGCCGTGATAACCGTGCATTCGTTATCGACTGGAAATTTGGCGACGGGGTGATGGTTGACGCCGTAGAGAATCCGCAACTGATGTTCTACGCTGCTGCTGCTATGCGTACCGAAGCAGCTAAGTGGATATTTGATGGCGTGGATGAGATTGAGTGCATCATCGTGCAGCCACCACAGATACGCCGTTGGGTGACTACACCTAAACGTATTGCTGAGTTTGAGCAGGAGCTGCTTTACGCTGTACGTCTGTCGGACTACCCCGATCCACCAATGCAAACAGGTGAGCATTGCCGCTGGTGTACTGCTAAGCCGATCTGCCCACAGATGACAGGTGCAGCCGATCGTGCATTGAAAACAACATTAGCTAATTTGCCAGTTGAATTAATTAAGACGCAGCTTGAACAAGCAGACATGTTAGAAGACTACATCAAAAATTTACGTGCATTGGCGTTTGAAATGTTGGAGAATGGTCAACCCGTGCCAGGTTTTAAGTTGGTTGCTAAGCGCGGTACACGCCAGTGGGCGAACGAAGCTGAAGTTGATGCGTGGATCGATGTTAATGGCATTGACCATGCGTATGATTTAAATTTAAAGTCGCCCGCACAGATGGAAAAAATGCTCAAGAAATTGGGCAAAGAATTGCCGTCGGAGTTAGTTGTATCGATTTCGTCGGGCAGTACGTTGGCACCGGAATCTGATCCGAGGCCAGCGGTGTTACAAATCGGGAAGCAGTTAACTGCCGCCCTTTCTAAACTTCAATAAAGGAAACAGTAATGTCAAATATCGTAACTTTCAAAGGTGCAAACCTTCCTGCCGTATCATCCCTATCAACTGCCTTGCGCACTTTAGAGACTGAAGTTGGCCCTGCTGGTTCAGTCATTCTAAAGATGGACAAGACAGGTCATTGGGTGTTTGGTGCCGATCAAACTGAAGTTGATGACGACTCTTTATGGGCGATTAATCCATTCTCTTTTATCCACGGCTTTATCGCTTGGGGTGAAGGTGAAGTGTTAGGCGAGAAGATGGTGTCTGTTACTGAGCCATTGCCTGAAATGGAAATCGCACCGCCAAACGCTAAACGCGGATGGGAGCCACAAGTCGGTATGTCAATGAAGTGTATTGAAGGTACTGACAAGGGCATGGAAGCACGTTACACCGTCACATCTGTTGGTGGCAAGCGTGCAGTTCAGCAGTTGGCTGTTGCAATCGCTGAGCAGGTTGAGAAGGATCAAAGTAAGCCAGTGCCGGTTGTGCATCTGAAGAAAGATCATTACCAGCATAAAGCCTACGGTCGCATTTACACGCCAGTTTTTGAGATCGTTGAGTGGGTGAGTATTGATGGCGAACGGGATGAACCAGAAGCAGAAGCAGCGCCTGTCGCTGAAGCCGCTCCTGCACGTCGTCGTCGCAGCTAAGTAAAAAGTCGGCATGGGCCTACGTAGCATCGACACATGCGCCGGATAATCGTAACCGGCATTAATATACCTACGGGGGAAAGCGGCATTGGGATAGTGGAAGCGGAGATACTTTTATTAACCCCCAATGCAGCGAGTACCCCACCTAATCTTATGAAAATACTTTGGCTTGACTTCGAAACTCGCAGTCGCTGCGACCTATCCTCCCGTGGAGTTTATAACTATGCACAAGACGCCAGTACAGATGTACTTTGTATGTCATACGCCTTTGATGATGGTGACGTTGTTACCTGGACACCCGACCAACCATTCCCCGATGAGGTGCGTAAGCACACTGGGCAGATATGCGCCCATAACGCCGCGTTTGAGCGGCTCATTTTCTGGTACGTCTTACAAATTAATTTTGAACTCGAGCAGTTCTACTGCACTGCCGCGCAAGCGCGTGCTAACTGCTTACCTGGAAGCCTTGAAGACGTCGGACGAGCCTTATCGAGTGTTATGCGAAAAGACCACCGAGGAAATCAGCTCATACGCGCCCTATCTATTCCACGATCAGATGGTACGTTTAATAACGACACCGCTTTAATGGCCGAGATGGTTGCGTATTGCGAGCAGGACGTTCGCGCTATGCGTGCCGTGTCTCAGGCCATGCGACCGCTATCTGATACCGAGCTTGCTGACTACCATACGAACGAGCGCATTAATGATAAAGGCGTGTTGCTTGACCTGCCGTTAGCACATGCTGCGATCAAGTACGCAGCAGCCGAGCTTGACGAGATCGAGACGTTGGTTACTGAATTAACTGAGGGGCAGATCACGTCGGTACGCAGTCCTAAAATGAAGAAGTGGGTAATGGATCGTGTTGGCTCGCAAGCGTTGAAGTTGATGGAAACATTCAAAGACGGCGAGTTGAAGTATTCTATAGATAAATCAGTACGTGCTAACTTATTAGCTTTTGCAGAGGAAAACCCCGATGAAATTCCGGCACATGTTGCGGACGTCATTCAATGCGCGGATGACCTATGGGCGTCGTCGGTTGCGAAGTTCAGCCGCCTTGCGGGCTTGGCAGACGAAGACGATCAACGAGTTCGAGGTGCATTTGTGTTTGCAGGAGGATCCGCTACCGGAAGGGCATCCAGCTACGGCGCGCAGGTTCACAATTTCACAAGAAAATGCGCCAAACTCCCCGACGAAGTTAGGCACGCTATGGTGCGAGGGCACAACATCGTACCAGGATATGGCCGCCGCATTACAGATGTTCTGCGGGGAATGCTCCGGCCCGCATTGATACCTGCGCCAGATCATTCGTTCGTTGTTGCTGATTGGTCGGCCATTGAAGCGCGCGTTACACCGTGGGCGTCAGCCGACCCGCAAGCCGAGTCGGTGCTTGATGTATTCCGCGAAGGCCGTGACATCTATATCCGTGAGGCCGCAGGCATCTACCGCATACCTGAAGAGCAGATTGGTGCCGAGTCCGAAGAGCGTCAGATTGGTAAGGTTGCCATTCTGTCACTAGGGTTCGGTGGATCAGTCGGCGCGTTCTCGGCAATGGGTCGCAACTATGGCATCGTGATGCAGGAGTCCGATTCTAGGCGTATTGTAGACGCATGGCGACGCGCTAATCCGTGGGCAGTACGTTACTGGGAGAAGCTAGAGAACGCTTACCGCGCAGCGTTACGCAACCCCAATCGGGAGTTTTCAGCGGGTCGGGTTACGTACCTGTATGACAAGCAGCACCTGTGGTATGCGTTACCGTCAGGTCGCATTCTATGTTATCCGTTCGCTAAGTTTGAAGGCGACGAGATCACGTATGTTAAGGCGGCATGGAAGCCAGCGGCGGATGCTAAAGAATGGCCAAGAGCGCGCTTGTGGCGCGGGCTTGCATGTGAGAATATTACACAAGCAATCGCTCACGACTTGCTACGGCATTCTTTACGCCAACTTTCTGACACCGTCCTACACGTGCACGATGAAATCGTACTTGAATCAAAAAATCCCGAAGCAGATGCAATCGAATTGAACCGTATTATGTGTACTGCCCCTGATTGGGCGCAGGGTTTGCCGTTGAAGGCGGGCGTTAAGATCATGACGAGGTACGGAAAATGACCCACGTTGTTGGATTGTCTGGCGGGAAAGATAGCACCGCCCTTGCATTACGTTTGGCAGAAATTGAGCCACGCGATTACGAATATATCTGTAACGAAACCGGTAATGAATTGCCTGAGATGCATGCGCATTGGGCTAAGCTAGAAGAGTTACTGGGTAAGCCAATTAAACGAGTGCGCTATAAGCACGACTTAGAAGGAACTATTCGCGAGATGAACATGCTGCCTAGCGTGTTTGCCCGTTGGTGTACGCGAGTGCTAAAGATTGAGCCAACCATTAAATATATGGATGACTTGCCAGACGATTCGGTATTGTATGTGGGCTTGCGCGCGGATGAAGAAGCTAGGCGTGGGCTGTATGGTGAAGATATATCAATACGATTTCCGATGCGCGAGTGGGGTTGGAAAGAGGAAGACGTTTGGAAATATCTTGATAGCCGCGGCGTAAGCATTCCAGTGCGTACCGATTGTGCATTCTGTCCGTATCAACGTTTGGGCGAATGGCGAGACTTATATAACAATTATCCTGTTATTTGGGCGCGTGGTGTGCAATTGGAAAAAGACTTAGGGCATACGTTTCGTAGCCCAGGACGTGACACATGGCCCGCCGATTTAGAATCGCTTGGCGAAGAATTTAAAGCAGGGCGCAAATTAAGAGAATATAAGCGCAACACTACTTGCCGCGTTTGCTCGCTGTAATTACCGGAGACAACATTGGAATTTCTAGAATACTATAAAAACCTCGCCCCTGAAGGCGAGACTGCGTTGATCGTGCGCCAGAAGCCGCAACTGAAAGACGGTAAGCTGCAGTTGCACGCTGATGGAGCTGTCAAATGTACGTGGCCTGCGGCCTTACCTACACGTTCGATGCGTGCCGGTGAGTCGTGGTACGGCAACACCGCGTCGTTCATCGTTGATCGTTTCAAAGACGGGCACGTTAGTGCATCACGTGACAATTGCGAATACGTGTTGGTCATGGTGCTTGACGACGTAGGCGACCCTGAGAAGGCGCCCAACACACCGTCGTTGCCGCCAACGTGGATCATGGAAACCTCCGAAGGATCGTACCAGTGGGGTTACGCATTCAGCGAGCAGCCAACGAAGGGCGAGTATTCCGCTGCGATTGATGCGATAGCCAAAGCAGGCTACACCGACCCAGGCGCATGTAATCCTGTGCGTAACTTTCGCTTGCCAGGCTCGATCAATCTAAAGCCAAACAAGAATAAATTCATATCGCGTTTAGTTGAGTTCCACCCCGATCGTGAGTACACGCTGTCCGAAATCTGTACACACTTATCGGTCACGCCTAGCGCCGTTGAGTCGTTCACCGTGCGCCCTATCCGTTTGTCAGACGACGGTGCGGATGACGTCATGGCGTGGTTGTCAGGTCAGAACCTGCTGTTGTCAAAACCCAACAGTCAAGGCTGGGCGGGCGTTATCTGCCCTAACAGTGCAGAGCATAGCGACGGTAACCCCGAAGGGCGTTACAACCCTTCGATGCGAACGTACTGCTGCTTGCACTCGCATTGCGTTGACTTTGACTCACACACATTTCTTGATTGGGTGGCTGCTAACGGTGGCCCGAAGCACGCGCCAGGCTTACGTGAGGAGTTACTCGCGCATGCGATGGACATGGCGTTATCTAAACTTGCGCCGACCGCTGCGTTTCCTGACAAGGGCGCTGAAGTAATTGCCGAAGTTGAGAAGAAGCAATTAGACCGTGTCGAGAAAGCCGACTGGTACACGCGTTTTGCGTACATACAAGACGATGATGCGTATTTCGATATGAACGACCGCCGTGAAATCAGCCGCTATACGTTCAACGCTCTGTTTCGTCATGTGTCCTGCTTTTCGATTCACCCTAGCAAGTCGCAGCGACGTGTTGAGGCGTCGGTATGTTTTGATGAGAACCGCCAAAAGATGGGCGCGCTTGCGTTGGCCGGTATCACGTACGCCGCAGGCGAGTCGGTGTTAGTTGAGCGCGAAGGGCAGGCGTATGGCAATCGCTGGCAGAACCGCCGCCCTGACGTTATGGCGGGGGACGCTACACGATGGCTAGACCATGTGCACAAGATGATACCTGAGCAAGCTGAACGTGAGCATGTGCTGAACGTCATGGCGTACAAGCTGCAACACCCTGCGCGTAAGATCAATCACGCTGTACTGCATATCGGGCACCCTGGCAGTGGTAAAGACACGATGTGGGAGCCGTTGTTGTGGGGTATAGGTGGCGCTACGCATGATAACGTCTCCATCGTGCGCAACGAAGAGATCATGAGCCAATGGGGTTATGCGCTCGAGTCCGAAGTGATGGTGTTTGAGGAGTTGCGCCAATCGGAAGCGAAGGATCGCAGAGCGCTTGAGAACCATCTAAAGCCCATCATCGCCGCGCCGCCTGAGTTCTTGCTAGTCAATCGTAAGGGCATGCACCCGTACAAGGCCTTGAACCGCTTGTTCGTGCTTGCGTTCTCAAACGAGCGCGTGCCGCTGTCGTTGCCATCGGACGACCGTCGATGGTTCGTTACTCACTCGGACGCAGGTCGCATGAGCGAAGCGGATGGATTGGCGATGTGGGACTGGTACGCGGCGGGCGGGGCATCGGCTGTTTGTGCATGGTTGTATCAGCGCGACGTGTCTAAGTTCAACCCAGGTGCCGCACCGATGATGACTGAGGCCAAGATGATTATGGTCGAGCAGGGCAGGTCAACCGCTGAGTCGTATTTGGTCGAGATGATGCAGGCTAGACTTGGCGAGTTCTCGCAGGGCGTGGTTGGTTCACCGTTCTATTCGTTGTGCGACCGCGTATCGACTGGCGCGCCTACCGGCGTGCGGATACCGCAAGCAGCACTATTACATGCGTTCCGCGAGGCGGGCTGGATTGACTGCGGGCGTATCGGCACACGTGAGTATCAAACTAAGAAGCATATATTCTGTGCACCTAACATGACGGACGTCCCTCGCTCAGAGTTGCGTCGCATGATCGAGGACAAACCCGCATCGCCTTACTTGAAAGCAGTTACAAAATAAAATATTGTTTTTTGTATTTGTTATAGTCCGGTAATATAATTGTGCCAATGTTAGCAAATCTTCACAATGAAAGACGATAATGGCGTATAAGATATCGGACGAAGACTTCATGGCTGCGTGGCGTCGCATTCAGTCAGTTAGCGAGATGGCCAAAGAGCTGAACATGACTGCGCGGGCAATCAATTACCGTCGTCGCAGCATAGAAGAGAAACATGGAACTATTCTAAACGCGTCAAGTAATCGTAGCCCTGATTTTAAAATATCTATACCTGAAAACAACATTCGGGTCAATTTTGAACTCGACAGCGGCACGATTATGGTTGCTAGTGATTGTCATTACTGGCCTGGCATCGTATCAACCGCGCACCGCGCGTTCGTGCTGTTTGCAAAAGAATTAAAACCAAAAGCGATTGTGATGAACGGCGACGTATTCGACGGCGCGTCGATCAGTCGTCACCCGCCTGGCGGTACGTGGGAGGCCACACCTAACGTTAAGCAAGAACTCGAAGCGTGTCAGGAGCGCCTGTCTGAGATCGAAGCGGCGTCATTAAACAGCAAGCTGCATTGGACGTGGGGCAATCACGATCAGCGCTTTAATGCGCGTCTAGCCGCGCAGGTAGGCGATGGGTTTAAGGGCATAGTCGGTATGAATTTGCTTGACCATTTCCCGCGCTGGAAATTCTCAATGTCGGTTATGGTCAATGGTAACTGTATGATCAAGCATCGATACCATAACGGCATTCACGCGATCTATAACAACACGCTAAAGTCCGGCACGTCAATTGTGACCGGCCACCTGCATAGCCTTAAGGTAACACCGTGGACGGATTACACCGGCACGCGTTACGGTGTTGATACTGGGTCACTGGCGGACGTCAATGGCCAACAATTTAGTTATTCAGAAGATAATCCCAAGAACCACCGGTCAGGTTTTGCCGTACTTACTTTCTATAAAGGCAAGCTATTACCGCCCGAACTATGTGAAGTGCTCGATGAAGACGCTGGCTTGATCTACTTTAGAGGTAATGTCTTTGAAGTGTAACCATTTTCACCTAAAATAGTATTGCGACTGGCGTGGTCGTAACACTTTTGGAGTATCAAAATGGCAATCACAATTTACACTGGCAACAGCGTTGTTGTAATCGATGAGGACGTAGTAGAGTTTGAGTATGAGTGCGACGAGTGCGATGAAGGCGTCGAGTATGACGAGGACGGTAATGCGTACTGGGTTGAGGACGATGTAGAGTATTTTTACAATTCGTTCGATGATGTGACGTATTACTTCGACGAAGAGGCAGATGAGTTCGTAGCTTGCGACGACGAAGCAGAAGACGACGAAGCAGAAGTAGAGTAATAGCAGTATGAGCGCGCCAGAGACGATCTGGCGCGTTTTTCTTTTGGGGGTTACATGGACTTCATACAAAAACAGATCGAGGCGTCAGAGCGCCTGTATCATATGATGATGGCAGATCATAAAGCGCGGTTTGAAAAATTAGCTGCAGTCTACGATCTGAGCGAACACCTG
>Ga0209400_1000407_pt1 | contig 37012 bp, 29 predicted proteins | sample M_130807_EF_Meta_FD_187313 | JGI IMG/M metagenome (GOLD analysis project Ga0209400, IMG submission 187313) | Freshwater microbial communities from Lake Montjoie, Canada to study carbon cycling - M_130807_EF_MetaG (SPAdes) (version 2) | ecosystem: Environmental > Aquatic > Freshwater > Lake... | reverse complement strand
CACGGTCCCGCAAGGAAAGCCCCCGCGATGCGCCATGCGCATCGCGGGGGCTTTCGTTCGCTGCGACGTTCGGCCTGCCTCAGCGGGCCCCGACCGGCGTGCGCAGCTTGGTGTCGAGCCATCCGAGCGTGATGTCCGCGGGCGCCGGACGCGACCAGTAGTAGCCCTGGCCGCGGTCGCAGCCCATGGCCGCGAGCAATCGCGCCTGCTCCTGGGTCTCCACGCCTTCCGCAGTGACGGGGATGCCGTACGCGGCCGCCATGCGGAGCGCGGTCTCGCAGAGTGCCGTGCCGCGTCCGCCGTCGCCGAGGCGGGCCACGAAGACCTTGTCGATCTTCACGTGGTCGAAGGGGATCTCCTGCAGCTGGTTGAGCGAGGCGTAGCCGGTGCCGAAGTCGTCGAGCGCCAGGCGGAATCCGGCGGCCTTGAGTTCGAGCAGCGCCTCGCGTGCCGGGCTGTCGCCCTCGAGCCACTGGCTCTCGGTGACTTCCAGGCAGACGCGTTCCGGCGACACGCCGTTCATCTGCGCCGCCTCGATGGCGAGCTTCGGGAAGCCGTCGCGCAGGAGCTGGCGGAGCGAGACGTTCACGTTGGCGGTGAGGCCCTCGATGCGCGAGCCGGACGTGGCAAGGAGCCGGAACGTCTGGCGCAGCATGCTCATGCCGAGCGAATCGATCAGCGAGCTTTCCTCGGCGATGGGGATGAAGACCGAGGGCAAGATGGTCTCGGAGCCCGTGCCCGTGAGGCGTGCCAGCATCTCGAACGCCACCGGGCGCCCCGTGGCGAGGTCGACGATCGGCTGCAGGTGCGGCACCACGCGGTGGGTGGCGATGGCATCGGTGAGGACGCGCGCCACGCGGCGGCGCTCGGCAGCCGTCTCGCGTTCTTCCGGGCCGAAGGCGATCCAGCGCTCGCGACCGCGCGCCTTGGCGGTGGCGCACGCCTGTTCCGCCTGGTAGAGGGCGTCCTCGAAGTTGGTGGTGGCGGGGTTCCAGTCGACCAGGCCCGCGGAGACGGAGAGGCGCACGCGCATGTCGGCCACCTCGAACGGCGCATTGAAGGCCTCGATGACGCGCGGGAAACGCGCACGCGGGTCCGTGCCCGTGGACGAGGTGATCAGCACGAACTGGTCGCCGCCGTAGCGGACCACCAGCTCGCCGGGCACGGTGCATGCGGCGATGCGCGCCGCAGCGGCCTGCAGCAGCTGATCGGCCAGGCGGTGGCCGAGGTTCTCGTTGTGCATCTTGAAGTGGTCCAGGTCGATGAGCGCCACGGTCAGTCCGCCCGTGGGCGGGGTGCGCTCCCAGTGCGCCACGGCACGTTCCAGCATGCGGCGGTTGCCGAGGCCCGTGAGCGAGTCGTGGGTGGCCTCGTGGTCGCGGTCGGCATCGAAGCGCTGTCGCTCGATGGCGATGGCCGCGAGGTGCACGAAGCGGTCGACGATGGTCAGGTCGTCGGCAGAGGGCGCGCGGCAATCGCCGTAGTACATGCCGAAGACGCCGAGCAGGCGGCCGTCGGCAGCGAGCACCGGCGAGCTCCACGCGGACTGGATGCCGTAGTGCGCGGCGAAGTCGCGGAACGCGCCCCACAGCGGATCGGTGCGAATGTCCTCGCTGATGACGCGCTCCTTGCGGAAGGCGGCGGTGCCGCAGCTGCCGGTGGCGGGGCCGGGGGCCATGCCGTCGACGGCGTCGGCGAAGGTGGACGGGAGCGATGCGTAGCCACCCTTGCGGAGGCACTGCGTGGTCGGGTCGAAGACCAGGACCGACGCCTTCATCGTGGGGATGGTTGCCTCGGAGAACCGGGCGATGGCGCTCAAGGTCTCCGAGAGCGGCGCGGCGCGCGCCACCAGCTCAAGGACCTGCTGCTGGGCGGACAGGAGCTGCTCGGCGACGAGCGACGATGCGGTCTGGGTGGTGTGTGCCATGGATCGAACGCAAAGGTCGGTTTGCGCAGGCGACGATCCAAGCAAATGGGGGAAAAATCCCTCACGATGGGGATTTGGCGTTCCTACGGGCCCCGGTGCCGGAAAGTTCGCTCACCAGAAGCGCTGGACGCCATCTTCCATGGTGAAGGGGCGCTCCAGGGCGCGCCCGTCCGCCGCCCGGAGCCAGCAGAGGGCGCCCTGCGGGACGCTTTCGAAGGCCACGGGGGCATCCGCGGCCGCCGTGCGCTTGCCCAGGGACGTCCAGCCGTCAGGGGCACGCCAGATGAAAAGCTCGTATTCCTTGCCCGCCTCCACCTTCACCTGCGGCTTGGTGCGGCGCGTGTCGGCGTCGGGCGTTGGCGGGACAGTGGTGGCCGCCACGAGCGTGAATGTGGGGGTGGCGGGGTTGGCGAGGTCCGGGATGGCGCGCACGCGGCCGCCGTCATCGAGGATGAAGGGCGCACCGGCGGGGAACGACTTCGAGCCATCGCTCCACACCGGGAGGTACAGGATGCCGCGGCCCATGCCGTGGAAGACGGCGCGGCCGTCCGCCGGACGCGCCCAGTCGATGGGGCGCCATTCGCCGCCATTGAAGACGGCGAGGTAGGCGAAGGTGCCGGCGGCGGCCGAGGGCGGTGCGAGCCGAATGCCGGCAGTACCCGCGGGCCCCGAAAGGTCGCACGAGAGGTGCACCTCGCTCACGGGTTCGTACTGCGCGGTGACGTCGCGGACGGTGCGCGACTTCAGGAAGCCGGGCACCTTGTCGGCATCGGTGCGGATGGCACCCAGCGAGTCCGCCTGTACGGAGAAGGACTTGCGATAGACCTTGGCCGCACGGTTGGAGAGCCCGGCGGTGCCCTGCCCCGTGGCGTCGACGGCCACCTCCCACGCGTGGTTGTTGTCGCGGTTGGCCCACCACGGCGTGAAATCGCTCGCCACCATGCCGCCCGAGGCGCGCGCGGCGAAGGTGATCATGTTGGTGATGTCCTCGCAGCGGCCAAGCTTGGTGCGGCACATGTCCGCGTAGGACTGGTCCGTGGGATGCATGTAGTAGCGGTCGCTGAAGGGCACCCACGCGTGGCCGGCGTCGATGGCGGTGGTGGTGACCTGCGCCAGCGTGGCGTTCGGGCCGAGCTTCGCGAGTTCCGGCGCGATGCGCTCGCGCGCGGCGGTGCGCCAACCCGGCGAGAGCGGCTCGTTGGAACCGCGGTACGGGAGGACGAATTCGAGGAACACGCCGAACTCCACGTCGCGCATCCACGGATCCGTGCGCCAGCAGCGGAACGCGTCTTCCAGGTTCTCGGTGAGGTACGCGCAGGTGGCGTGCTCGAGGTCGGCGTCGAAGCGCGCGGGCTTGAAGTCCACCGGGCCGTGCTCCTTCTCGAGCGCATCGAGGCGCTGCTGCGCGGCGTCGAGCGTGCGGAAGTCGTCGATGTCGAACGGGATGTCGTTGTCCTTGGCGTCGCGCAGCGCAAAGAGCTGGAAGCCGTGGCCCGGCATGTTGGCCACCAGCCAGCGCGCGGCGAGGCGCTTCTCGGCGTCGCCGGCATCGAAGCGAGCAAGGAAGCACTCGATTTCGGGCGCGTTGGTGCCGGCCTTGGCGACGGCGGCGCGGACGGCGGCGTCCGACGGATCCGTGGCCGCCATCGGCGCAGCGTGATGCGGCGCGCTGCTGCAGGCGAAGGAGAGCACCAGGAGCGGGGAGACGAGTGCGAACCGGGCGATGCGGGCGAGGCGGTCGATGGCCATGCGCGGAGGGTAGGCGCGCGGCGTGGGGGCGCTCAACCGCCTCGCTTCGATTCCAGTTCCTGCCAGCGCGCGTAGAGCGTGGCCACGGCGGTCTGCGCCGTTTCCAGTGCCTTGCAGGCGGCGGCCATCTTGGCGTGGTCGGCGGCAACGCCGGGCTCGGAGAGGCGCGCTTCGGCCGTGGCGGCGGCGCGCTCGGCGGCTTCCACGGCGGCCTCCATGCCGTCGAGTTCGCGCTGTTCCTTGAAGCTCAGGCGGCGGCGGTTGCCGGCGGGCTCGGCGGCGGGTGTCGCCGCAGGCGCGGCCGCTGTCGCCGCATTCGCAGCGCCACCGCGCGCCGCGCGATCGCGCTCCTGCGCACCGCGCTCGGCACGCTCGAGCGCGGCCAACGCCTGCGTGAGGCTTGCCACCACGGAGACGGACGCATCGGGCGCACCGATCACCACGATGGACTTCGCCAGGCGCTCCAGCATGGCGCGGTCGTGGGTGACGAGCACCACGGCGCCGGGGAAGCTCTCGACGGCCTCTTCGAGCACCTCGAGCGTGGGGATGTCGAGGTCGTTGGTGGGTTCGTCCAGCACCAGGATGTCGGCGGGCTCGAGCATCATGGCCGCAATGTGCGCGCGGGCGCGCTCGCCGCCGGAGAGGCTCGAGATGGGCTGCAGGAGCTGCGCGTCCTTGAAGAGGAACTGGCGGCTCCACGCGGTGATGTGCATGGTGCGGCCCTGGAAGTCCACCTTGTCGCCGAGCGGGCAGATGGCGTCGCGCAGCAGGGTCTGCGGCGGGATGTCCGCGCGCTGCTGGCGGAGCACCACGATGCGCGGCTTCGGATCGGCAAACTTCACCGTGCCGGTATCGGGCGCCAGGTCGCCGCAGAGGATGGAGAGCAGCGTGGTCTTGCCGCTGCCGTTCGGGCCCATGAGGCCGAGGCGATCGCCGGGCGCAAGCTCAAGCTCCACGTCCTTGAAGAGCGTGCGCCCCTCGAATCCCTTGGAAATGCCCGTGGCCTGCACCAGGCGGCGCGTCTTGCGGCCGCTCGCGGTGAAGTCCACGCGTGCGCCGCCCGCGTTGGCGGCGGCGTTGCGGTCGGCCAGGTCCTTGAGCTCCTCGCGGCGGTCGGCGCTGTCCTCGATGCGGCCCTTCGCCTTGGTGCGCCGCGCCTTGGCGCCGCGCGCGAGCCACGCGTCGTCCACGCGCACCTCGTTGGCGAGCGTGGCCTCGCTCTTGGCCTGCGCTTCCAGGAACTCGTCGCGGCGGCGGAGGAACTCGGTGTAGTTCCCTTCCACGGTGAGCGTGCCCTGCGGGTACGCGCGGCTCAGCTCCACCACGCGCGTGGCCACGCGATCGAGGAAGGCGCGGTCGTGCGTGACGAAGACGCAGGCGCCGGCGCGGATGTCGTTGGAGCTGCGGGTGAGGAACTGCTCGAGCCAGCGGATCCCTTCCACGTCGAGGTGGTTGGTGGGCTCGTCAAGCAGCAGGAGGTCCGGCGCACCGCCCGCCTCGCACAGGCCGCAGGCAATGGAGAGGCGCTTCTTCCAGCCGCCCGAGAGGCGCTCCACGGGCTCGTCCATGCGCGCTTCCGGGAAGCCGAGCTTCCCGAGGATCATGCCGCCGAGCACCTCGGCCTCGTGGTGGTCGCCGTGGACGGAGACGGCCTTCATGGCGGCGGCGGTGGCCGCGGTGCGCGGCGTGAGGCCGGCCGGGAAGTCGTCGCGCTGCGGCACGTAGACGATCACCGCGCTGCGCTGGGTGCGGACCGAGCCTTCGTCGGGTTCCTCGGCACCGGCCAGCATGCGCAGGAGCGTGGACTTGCCCGCGCCGTTCGGGCCGATGAAGCCCACGCGATCGCCGTCGGCGACGCTCAGGCACACGCCGTGGAAGAGTTCGCGCAGGCCGTGGGACTTGGAGAGATCGGTGGCGACGAGGAGCATGGGGGTCCCGCGCGCCGGGCGCCGGGTCGCGGATCATAGGTGGCAGAAAAGCACCGCCGCGCGCCTCTGAACGGGGCGCGCGACGGGAAGTGAGGCAGAGGAGCGCGGAGCCGAGGCTCAGCGGCGACGACGGGCGCCGACCAGGCCGGCCACGCCGAGGAGCGCGAGCGCGCCGGGGGCGGGGACAGCGTTACCGGTGACGAGGATGTTGTCGATTCGATTGGTGCCGCCGACGGCAACGGTCGAAGTGTTCACGAACCGGAAGATGACCGATGCCTTGTCACCGGCGGTCGCACCCGCGATGGTGGTGGTGGTGAACCCGGACTGATTGACCGTGGAACTCCACGAAGACGTCCCGGTACCGGTAGCGCCCGCCTGCACGACGGAATAACCCGCGTTCACCGTCGTGAAATTTGCACCGCCATCGACGCTCATCTTGAGATCGAACGCGGAAGGGCCGGTGGAACTGCGGGTCTGGTCCCAGGAGACCGAGATGTCGCCGTAGCCGCGGGTGTCGACCGTCACCTGGAAGTAGTCGCCCACGGCCCACGTGTTCGCGCTGAGCGAGTACGTGGATCCGTTGCCAGCGGGCGACGACCAGGCGGTCGCGGCCGACGCGTGGTAGCCGCTCAACGAGCTGCCGGTGGTCTGCGCGCCTTGGTCGGCGGCGCCGTAGGTGTAGGTGGAGCCAGTGGTGCTGGCCGCCACCGCGGTGGGCATGGACCAACCGGCGACCAAGGCCGCCTGGGCGCTGGATGCGAAGGCGCAAGCGACAGCGAGCGCAGGGAGAGCAATGTGTGCGGTCTTCTTCATGGGGATCCTGTCTTGGAGGTAGCCGGGGTCGAAGGGAGAGATGAACGGGGTCAACCGAGCAAACGCAATCGAGAGAGGCGATCCATCACCGAGGAAGCCGTTTCAGACATGAAGAAACGGTTCACGCCAGCGCAGCGCCCCGCCGGCTCACCGGCGCTTGCGCGAGCCGAGGACTCCGGCAACGCCGAGAAGCGCAATCGCGCCCGGGGCGGGGATGACGGTGAAGCTGCCGGTGCTGGTGGTGGTGGTGCCATTCACCTGCGAGGTGCCGCCGTTGTACTGGTTGAAGTTGTAGGTGGTGGTGAAGGTCACCGAGTAGCTGCCGTTGGAGAGGCCGGCGGCCAGGTTGGTGTTGCGCGAAGGCACGGAGAGCTGCCAGAAGCGGTTGTTGCCGCTGACGCTGGCCTGGTAGAGGCCGTAGGTGTTGCTCGAGAGCTGCGTGGAGCCCTGCAGCACGGTCACCACCAGCGAGGCGATGTTCGCGTTGTCGAGCCAGTTGTTGTTGGTGGTGCCGCCCGGAGGGGTGCCGCCGCCGTTGTAGGCGTAGTTCTCGAAGTACCAGTTCTGCAGCAGGAGCGACTGGCCGGTGAGCGTGTTCACCGAGCCGAAGTCGTAGCCATTGAGGCGCGGGTTCGACGCGGCGCCGATGGCCGACACGTAGGTGGCGCTGCTGCCGCCGGCGAGCTGGAACTGACCGGTTGCCTCAACGACTCCAACGTCGGCGTTGGCAGCGGCAGTGAGGGAGGCGAGCACGACAAGCGAGGATGCGATCTTCGAGTTCATGGTTCGATGACTCCTGGCGATGCTGAAAGACCTGTGGGGCCGACTCCCGGAGCCGGCAGGACCCTGTGCGGACGGAAACACCACCGCGCAACCCAAAGAACGCGAATGGCGGGCGTCGGCCATCATTGGTTTCCAAATGATTCCTGAATCTGCCCCTTGCTGCCCCCCCCCGGGGGGGGCAGCCCCGGCCTGCCCCCGGCGATCCACCATTTCCCGACTTTCAGTGATGGGTGCCGCCCACGCATTGCGTTTGTGACCATGGACGCAGGGGTTTCCGTCCATCTGCAGGGCGGCAGCGTTTGCCCTGCAACGCATTCTTCCCCTCTCACCGGCACGTCATCATGAAGTACCGCACCCACGCGCTTGCCGCCATTTCCGCATCCGCACTCTGCGCGATTGCCTCCGCCGACTTCGTCGGCTGGACCGCGACGATCCGCAACGTCGGCAGCCATGAGCTCGTCGACATCTTCGCTGCGTTCGACGGACCGACCGACCGGCTCTTCAATGTCTATGACGCGCAGGTGAGCGCGGTCAGCTGCAACTTCTATCAGCAGTCGGGCATGCCCACGAGCCGGTGGATGCCGGCCACCGGCACCGCCAGCTGGGATTCCGTCGACAGCTTCGTGACCCTGGGCTCATACATGGACGCGGGCCAGCGCTACGCCGCCATGGGCACTACCGCGGATCCGAACTTCACCAACTACGGCACGTTCAACGCCACGCAGATTCCGCAGATGGCAGGTTGGTACAACAACCAGCCCGTCAGCCCGGAAGGCATGGTCGAGGACATGTCCACCTTCACCGCCCCGACCTTCATGGGCGCGGCGGCCAGCTACGGCGTGTGGGTGGCGCACCTGGCGATCCCGTCATCGGGCGTCACGGCAGGCAGCGTCCTGCAGTTCAATGCCAAGGTCACCTACACCACCATGGTCGGTGGCGGTGCGCTCTTCGGCAACGATGCGGCAACCTTCGCCCTCCCCGCACCGGGCGCGTTTGCCGTGCTGGGCATCGCCGCGCTTGCGGGCGGACGCCGACGCCGGCACTGAACACCGGGATCCGACCGGCCGAACCACCTCCACCGCGCCCTGCCCTTGCAGTGCGCGGTGTTGCATTCCGAGGCAGCCAGTTGCCCACGGCGGTGCGAGCACACGGTCCGTTCTCGGACCGCAGGACCGCAATTCCCCGCCCCGAGAGCCTGCTTCTCGCGCATAAGCCGATGGCATTCATGGACTTCCGGTCGGCCGGGCACAGTCTACGAATGGATCCCGCCCCCCTTTTGTTCCCCAAATTTCCGTACTCGGTGATCCACATCCTCGTGACTTCACGCCTCTTCGATGAGAAAAGGTGCGTCGCAATGCCGCGGCGCGAGGAGGAGAGAGAAATGACACGAATCCCATTCGCGATGGTTGGTGCTTTTTCCCTGGTCACGACTGGAGCCCACGCAGGGTTCGTCGGTTGGACGGGCTACGTCCATTCGTCCGGCGGGTATGTGATGCTGGATGTCTTTGCGGCAGTGTCGAATTCGCAGGATCACCTGCTGAACGTCTTCAACACCCAGATCACCGCGAACGGCACCACCTTCTACCAAGCACCCGGCCTGGCGACGAAGGCCTGGAGTCCGTACTTCGGCACGTCATCGATGGACTCGGCGGACAGCTTCGTCACGCTGGGTGTCTTCGAGAGCACGGGCACGAACTATTCGGCCACCGGCACCGCCGGCGACCCGAACTTCGCCGGGTACTCACCCACGCCCGTCAGCGCCCCGAGCACCACCATTCCCGCAGGTGCCGGCTGGTACACGACGCAGCCGCTGTCATCGGAATCCGACGCCAAGCCGACACCCGCCTTCTTCACAGGCAGCTGGCAAGGCGCGCAGGCCCCGATGGGCATCTGGGTGGCGCACTTTGCGTTCGAGGCATCCACCATCACGGCGGCAAGCTCCGTCTCGTTCCTGGGCACCGCCGGGTACAGGGTGGGCCCATCGACCGTCGCGGAGTTCGGCACCGATGCGCAGGTCTTCATGCTTCCGGCGCCGGGCGCGCTTGCGTTGGTGGCCGGAGCCGCGACCCGGCTTCGCAGCCGACGGACACGGTGACGCCCACGGTCATCGCCAGTGCAGGATGCACAGGCTGCCGACGGTCTCGCTGACATCCGGCGCTGCCACGCCATTGGCACGGAGGATGGCGTCCACTTCCCCCTTGGGGCACACCACCGAAACGGACCGCGGCGGCACCATCGCCCGCTCCGACGCGATGCGCAACGCCACCACGCCCCAGTCGATGCGGCGCGGGGCCTCGGACTCGATGCCGAGCTCGTTGTCGAACTCGCTCGGTGATCCCCCGATGACCACGTCCCGGCGACCGGTGGCCCAGCACACCGCATGAGCCGTGGATGATCCGCTCACCACCAGCGTGGCCGACCGCAACTCGCCTGCATGTCGATCCAGCGCACGCCATGGATGCTTGGCCGCGGAGAGAAGCGCCGCGGGATAGAGGAACGGGATGGCCACCATCACCAGCACCGGCGCCACCGCGTTGCGCGCCACCCATGAGCGGCCGTCCGGGGCACGCCAGGCCCACGCATCGAGCTGCGCCCATGCCAGGATTGCCACGCCGAGCCACGCCAGGATGAGCGACTCGCCCTCTTCCCATGGCGCAGGCAGGCCGACGCGCCGCAGTCCCACCGCGGCAAGGACGAACGCCACCACGCCCACCGCGCGCAGCACCCATCGGGCCACGATCGCGGCGTGCATCTTCTTCATGGCGCCCAGTTCATGCGCGCGCACGAGGCCAAGCGCGGCAAGCACCGCCGCGGGCGCGAACATGGGCAGCACGTAGGTGGGAAGCTTGCCGCTCGAGAGCGAGAGCAAGGCGATCGGTGCCACGATCCACGAGATCATGAAGCGCACGCCCGAACGCCATTCCGGTGCGCCGCGCAGACCGCTCCACACCGTGGGCCACGTGAGCGTCCAGAGCATGGCGCCGATCGGGAACATGACCAGGAAGAACCATGCCGGTTCCGGATGCTGGTTCGCATCCGGGTGCGCCGCACGCCGGAAGTGCTCGATGACGATGAAGTACTCCCAGAACCCGGGCTCCGCACGGTGGATCATCCACGCGAACGGCGCCACGGTCACCGCGGCCGCCGCGAGCGGGATCCACGGCATGGTGAGCATGTCCTTCCAGCGGCGCTCCCACGCCAGGAACATCAGCGCGGCGGAGCCGGGGATGGCGATGGCCAGCAGGCCCTTGGTGAGGAACGCGAAGCCCGCGGCAACGCCCGCCAGCGCCAGCCAGCCTGCGCGGGTTCGGCCGGAAGTCTGCGTGCCACAGAGCAGCGCGCCCATGGAGAGCGCCACGAACGCGGCGAACGGCGGATCGAGGAGCGCCACGCTGCCGATCACCAGCGGACCGAGCGTGGTGGCCTGCACCATGAAGGCAAGCGGGCCGTCCTCGCGTCGGCCGGAGACGCGCGTGGCCATCCACGCGGCCACCAGCGCCACCACGCCGGTGGCGAGCGCGCTCGGCAGCCGGATGGCGAACGCGTTCTGGCCGAACACCGAGATGCTGGCCGCCGTCATCCAGTAGCCGAGCGGCGGCTTCTCGTAGTAGACGAAGCCGTTCATGCGGAGCGCGAGCCAGTTGCCCGTCTCCACCATCTCCGCCGGGATGATGCCGTAGCGCGGTTCGTCGGGAACGATGAGGGGGCGGATGCCGAGGCCCGCCACGCTGACCGCGATGAAGAGGAGCAAGGCGGTGAACCAGCGGCGGCCGTTGGGCATTGCGCGCAGGATGCTAGCGGTTCACTTGGAGGCGCCGCGCGGATGGCCATGCCGCGCGCCGCCGGGCGCTCACGCCCGCGTGCACAGCCAGCCTTCGCGGCCGGGGATCGCCCCGCGGATCACACGGCCCTCGCCGGGCGCGGGCTGGCGCGCGAGCCAGTCGCCGAGCGGCTCGAACGAATGCCCCGCGGCAAGCGCGCGATCGAGGAAGCGCTCGAAGAGCGCCGACTTTGCGCCACCCTCGCTCTCGGCGTGGATGGTGAGGACATGCGGCGCGCCGTCGGCAAGCCGCGCGAGCACCGCGTCGTTCCAGCGCTCGTCGGCGCCGGCACCGCGGCCGACGCCCTCGTCGTAGGTGGGCAGATCGACCGGCACCTGCGGCTGCTGCAGCGTGCGGCCGAGTGCGGCCACGTGCGGCAGGAACGGCACGGCCGGCCCGCGCGCGTCGCTGCGCCAGCGGAAGGACTGCGAGGCGGGAAGCGCCAGCACGCGGTCGTCGCAGCGCCAGCCGGGGGCGGCGCAGGCGTGCGGCTCGCGGCCGTAGACCTCGGCGAAGGCGCGCTTGGCGCGGGCCAGTTCCTCGTTCAGCGCGGCGTCGTCGAGGCGTTCCGCACCGAGCTGCCAGCGATGATGGTCCCACGCATGGAGCGCCACCTCATGCCCGGCGCGGTCCGGGAGGAGCAGCGCTTCCTTCAGCCGCGCGGAGATGACCGGCCCCGGGCCCAACGTGCCGCGGAACACGATGTCCCAGCCGTAGAGGCTCGGCGCGCCGGAGCGCAGCATCTTCCACGCGAACGACGGCTTGAGCATCCGCAGCGCGTGCCGGCCCATGTTGTCCGGGCCAAGCGTCATGAACCACGTGGCGCGCACGCCCCTGCGCTCGAGGATCGAAAGGAGCCGCGGCACGCCGTCGCGCGTGCCGCGGAAGGTATCGACGTCGATGCGCAGTCCGATGCTCACGGCGTGCCGGCGGGCGTGCGGGCGCGCGGTGCGCGGCCGGCGTCGGCCACCAACCCGTTGTCGCGCGCATGCTGCTGCAGGAACCAGTCCACGGTGCGCTCCACGCTCTCCTTGGTGGTGATGGTGGGCGTCCAGTCGATCTGGCGCTGGGCGTTGCGGATGCTCGGCTTGCGGTGCTGCACGTCCTCGTAGCCCTTGCCGTAGTACTTGGCGCTCTCGATGACCTGGTAGCCGGCGAACGGCGGGTAGTGCGCGCGCAGCGGGTGGCGCTCGAACGCGGCCACGATCATCTCCGCCAGTTCCTGGATGCTGGCCTCGTTCTCGGGGTTGCCGATGTTGAAGATGCCGCCGTCGCAGGTGTTGCCCTCGTTGGCCACGATGCGCCAGAGCGCCTCGATGCCCTCGTCCACGTCGGTGAAGCAGCGGCGCTGCTTGCCGCCGTCCACCAGCAGGATGGGCGTGCCCTCGACCAGGTTGAGGATGAGCTGCGTGATGGCACGCGAGCTGCCGACGCGCGCGCTGTCAAGCGAGTCGAGGCGCGGGCCGATCCAGTTGAACGGGCGGAACAGGCTGAACTTCAGGCCACGCTGCGCGCCGTAGGCCCAGATGACGCGGTCCATCAGCTGCTTGCTGGTGGAATAGATCCAGCGCTGGCGGTTGATGGGGCCGGTGATGCAGGGGCTGGTGTCCTCGTCGAAGCGGTCGTCGGTGCACATGCCGTACACCTCGGACGTGCTGGGGAACACCAGGCGCTTGTTGTAGCGCACGCAGTCGCGGACCACGCGGAGGTTCTCCTCGAAGTCCAGCTCGAAGACGCGCAGCGGGTTGCGCACGTACTCGATGGGCGTGGCGATGGCCACGAGCGGCAGCACCACGTCGCACTTGCGGACGTGGAACTCGACCCACTCGCGATTGATGGAGATGTCGCCCTCGACGAAGTGGAAGCGCGGGTGGTCGACCAGCGTTCCCAGGTTGTCGGTGTTGAGGTCCATGCCGTAGACCTCGTAGTTCTCGTCGCGCAGGATGCGCTCGGAGAGGTGGCTGCCGATGAAGCCGTTGACGCCCAGGATGAGGACCTTGACGGTCTTCTTGCGGGTGCTCCTGGCGGGCGAGCCGAGCTTCATCTTGGGGAGGAGGTTGAGCTCCTTGGCAAGCTGCGCGCCGGTGGACCAGACGCCGTCGACGGGCTGGCCTTCCAGGATCTCGAGCGCGCCGGTGCCGCAGGCCACCACCAGCGGGTCGGACGAGAGGATTTCGCCCGGCTTGCCGGTGCCCTGCGCTCCCTTGGTTCGCCACACCATCATCTGCCGCGCACCGGCGTGGGTGAAGGCGCCCGGCCACGGGTGCGCCACGGCGCGGACCAGGTTGTGGACCTCGTCGGCGGGCTTCGTCCAGTCGATCTGCCCGTCGGCAGGCGTGCGGCCGCCCATCGTGAATGCCTTCGATTCGTCCTGCGGCGTGCGCGGGGCCTTGCCCTGCTTCACGAGCGGCAGCACCTCGCCCAGCAGCGCGGCGCTCGCGGTGGCGACGCGCTTGGTGAGCGTCCAGGCCGTGTCGTCGGCCAGGATCTCGACGCGCTTCTGCCCGACGATGTCCCCGGCGTCGGCCTTGTCCACCATGTAGTGCACGGTGACGCCGGTCTCCTTCTCGCCCTTGACCAGCACCCAGTTGATCGGGCAGCGGCCGCGGTACTTGGGGAGCAGCGCCGAATGCAGGTTGAGGCAGCCGGCCGGGAAGAGCTCGCGCACCTTCGGGCCCACCATGTTGCGGTAGTGGAAGGAGAGCAGGAGCTCCGGCTTCATGTCCTTGATGCGCTCGATCCAGATGGGGTGGTCGATCTTCTCCGGCGCGAACACCGGGATGCCGTGCTCGGCGGCCACGCGTGCCACGGACGCGAACCACGAGCCCTCGTTCGGGTTGTCGCGGTGGGTGAAGACGGCCACCACCTCGAGGCCGTTGTCGATGGCGGCCTTCAGGCTGGCGGCACCGATCTCGTGGTAGGCAAGGACGACGGTACGCATGGTTGGGACCTCAGTTGCCGCTGGAGCGCGCGGCGTGCGCGGTTGCATGTCCGGATTCGTGGGCGCCGCGGCGTTCGCCGAGCGTCTCGCCGACCACGCGGTCGACGATGTAGCGCGGGCGCTCGCGCACGTCGGCGTGGATGCGCCCGATGTACTCGCCCATGAGCCCGAAGGCCACGAACTGCGCGCCGATGAAGAAGAAGAGGATGGCGAAGAGCGTGAAGACGCCCGCCGCGGCCCATTCCGGGCCGTAGACCAGGCGCAGCACCAGGAGCAGCGCGCCGAAGCCGATGGAGAGCGCCGAGATGCAGATTCCCACCCACGTCACGATGCGCAGCGGTGCCGCGGTCATGCAGGTGAGGAGGTCGAACTGCAGGTTGACGAGCGTGAGCACCGAGTACTTGCTGGTGCCGCGGGCGCGCTCGGCGTGCGAGACCGGCACCTCGGTGACGCGCTTGGCGAAGAGGTTGGCGAGCACCGGGATGAAGGTGTGGCGCTCCTTGCACTCGAGCATGGCCTCCACCACTCGGCGGCGGTAGGCGCGGAGCATGCAGCCGTAGTCGTGGAGCTTGACGCCCGTGGTGCGCCGCACCATCAGGTTCACCGCGCCGCTGAAGACCTTGCGGAAGAGCGCGTCCTGGCGGTCCTGGCGGACCGAGCCGACCACGTCGAAGCCCTCGTCGATCTTGGCGACGAGCTTGCCGATCTCCTCGGGCGGGTTCTGCAGGTCGGCGTCGAGGGTGACCATGATGTCGCCCTGCGCGGCGCCGAAGCCGCAGAGGATGGCGTTGTGCTGGCCGCAGTTGCGGTAGAGGAGGACGGCCTTCACCTCGCCGGCGTGCGCGCGCGCCGCCTCGGCAAGGATGTCGGAGGAACCGTCGCGGCTGCCGTCGTCGACGAACACCAGCTCCCACGGGCGGCCAAGGCCGCGGCACGCCTTCAGCGTGCGCTCGAGGAGCTCGGGAAGGTTGTCCTTCTCGTTGTAGACGGGGATCACCACGCTGACGGACATGCGGTCGCTCACGCGATGCCTCCTGCCACGGTGCTGCGCGCACCGGCGAGCGTTTCCTTGATGGCGTCCACCACGCCGTGCGCATCCGCATCGGTCATGTCGGGGAAGCACGGGATGGTGCAGATGCGCGCCGAGTTCCACTCCGTGGACGGCAGGCTGCCCTGCCACTGCGGGCGGTGGTCGCGGTACCAGCGGTGCATGTGCGACGCCAGGAAATGGACGCCGGTGCCGATGTTCCGCGCCTTCAGGCCCTCCATGAAGGCCGCGCGGTCCATGCCGCAGGCCCGTTCATCGACCCGCACCACGAAGAGGTGGCGCGCGTGGCGATGCGGCCACGCGGGATCGCCGAGCGGCAGGATCCCGTCGACTTCCGCGAGGCGCTCGCGGTAGATGCGGGTGATCTCGTCGCGGCGCGCGATGAACGCATCGAGGCGCGGCAGCTGCCGCACCGCGAGGATGGCGTTCATGTCGGGCATGTTCTGCTTGTAGCCCGGCTCCTGCACCTCGGCGAGCGGCGAGCGGCCCTGCTGCTTGCGCTGGTGGGCATCCACTTCCAGACCATGGAAGCGCAGCCGGCGCACCTTCTGCGCGAGCGCATCGCTGTTGGTGGTGAGGACGCCGCCTTCGCCGGAGGTGATGTTCTTGATCGGGTGCAGCGAGAAGATGGCGGTGTCCTGCCCGCCGACCTCGCGGCCCTTGTAGTGCGTGCCGATGGCGTGGGCAGCATCCTCGAGGATGGGCACGCCGCGGCGCGCGCAGACGGCGCGGATGGCGTCGATATCGACGGGCGCGCCCGCGTAGTGGACGGGGATGACGAGCTTGGTGCGCGGCGTGATGGCGGCGTCGATCGCGTCGGCGGATGCGAGCAGCGTCTCGCGGTCCACGTCCACGAAGACGTTGGTGCCGCCGAGCAGCTCGACCATGTTCGGCGTGGAGACCCACGTCATCGAAGGCCCGACCACCTCGTCGCCTGGACCGATGCCCATGGCCTGGAGCGCCAGGTGCATGAGGGCGGTGCCGCTGGTGGCGGCGATGGCATGCTTGGCGCCGGTGCGCGCAGCGACCATGTCCTCGAGTTCGTTGACCTTGGGACCGGTGGTGATCCAACCGCTCCGGAGGACGTCACCGATGGCGGCGATGTCCTCTTCGGTGATGGATGGACGGCAGAAAGGCAGGAACGTGGCCCGCATCGGCGCATCATATGCGGACTTTGCCGGGGACCGAAACCGCACCGGGCGGGCAAAAAGGGCGAGGGCCGCGCAACGCGCGGCCCTCGCGGGGTGACTTGGGACGTCGGTCCGATCAGAACACGAGCGCGCCGAACCGGCCGAGCATGATGCCCATGTCGACGCCGTTGACCTTGCCGTCGTGGTTGAGGTCGCCGTACAGCGGGTTGGAGATGCCCCACCAGCCCAGGAGGATGGAGAGGTCCTGGCCGTCGACGATGCCGTTCAGGTTCAGGTCGCCGGCGTCCAATTCGCAGGAGTCCGGGGTGCCATCGGCATCCCAGTCCATGGCGCCGTTGGCGATGTCGGTGGCGTCGGAGATGCCGTTGCCGTTGCAGTCCACGGTGAAGAAGGACCACATCTCGAGCTCGCCCTTCAGCGGGGCCTCCTCGAGCATGGCTTCCTCGGTGACGCAGGTCTCGGCCTCGTCTGCAACCCAGCTGGTGCCGACCTTGGTGAAGACGACGGTGTCGAGCACCAGCTCGCACTCGTCCTCGATCACGGCCTGGATGCCCTTCTTGGAGCCGTTGTCGGCGTCGGACAGCAGGTCGATGTCAGCCACCGCGACGGGCGCGGTGACGAGGGCGGAGAAGCCAATCAGGCAAGTGGCGAAGGTCTGGATCTTCATGTGATGATTCCTCTGTGATCTGGCGCAGATGTGCGAGAGCGGATCCCGGAACTTCGGCCCCGAACTGTTCGGCGCCAAGACCCGCTCATCGGCATTCGGCGCACGTGAAGATCTGGATTCAATGCCCCGCGAAACACGGCATCGCGGCTTCGCGACGCGTCCGGCGCGCTCTGGATGGTCGTAAACACTTGTTTGACAAGCACTTAGGCGACCGCATGATGGCGGCACGGCCTCTCCCAGACACAACGCGATTCCTGTCCGAGCCTCGAACGCGACCTCAGAACCCGACCGCGTTCTTGTTCCCCAGCTTGGTCATGTCCACCGTCTTGGTCCAGGCCTCGAGCCCGGTGCGCAGGTTGGTGAGGGTCAGGCGGAAGGTGTAGGTGGCCTGCTTGGTGCCGCCGGCGGAGCGCTTCACCTGGGTGATCTTGCCGGTGAGGGAGAAGTCCGGGTCCGGCAGCGGCTCCACGGTCTCGCCCTTGAGGAACTTCTCGCGGCGCAGCACCTCCTGGGCCTGCTTGTCCTCGGGCGTGGTGCCGAAGGTGGTGACCACGGTGGCCTGGCCGGAGTTCACCAGCTGCTCGCGCATGCGGTAGGTCACCTCGCCCACGTCGAAGCGCGAGCTGGTGTCGTTGACGACGTCGCCGATGATGAGCTGCGCGGGCTTGTTCTTGGCGGTCTTGAGGACTCCGGTCTGCCCCAGCGACTCGAGCATGCCGCTCGAGGCCTTCAGGATGTCCTGGAAATCAACGTCGTTGACGCTGATGATGCCCTCGGGGCTGCCAGTCTCCACGTAGCGGGCGCGCTCGCAGCCGGGCGCGGCGAGGAAGGCGGCAAGGGCAGCGGCGGAAGCAATGGATGCAGTGCGGATGCGCATGGTGGGTTTCCGGGGAAGGCGTGCGTGGTTTGTTGCGTGCGTGGTTGCGAGCGCGTGGGCGGTGGAGGGCGCACCAGCGCGCTCAGCTGTCGGCGCGGCGGACCTGGAGGCGGAAATCGGTGGCTTCCTCGTTGGGCGCCACGGAGCGGATGACGGTGGAACCGCCGGAGGGGACGTTGGTGGACTTCCAGACGCTCGTCTGGGATTCGATCACGTTGCCCTTGGCGTCCACCCAGTCGAAGCGGTAGGCGAATGTCTTGTACGAGAAGCCGTTGTTCTCCACGTCCACCTGCACTTCCATGGGCCCGCCCTTGGTGCGGTTCATGCGCACCTCCTTGGCGGTGAGGAAGATCTGCTGCAGGAGGTTGTTGACCTTGGTGGTGGCCTCGACCGCCGAGTCCGCGGGACCGGTGCGCGTGGAGGTGGTGTTCACCGTGCCGCAGCCGGTGACGACGGTGACGGCAAGTGCGCCCAGCAAGAGGCCAGCACTGACGACAAGGGCGGAACGGATGGCGATGCGGGGCACGGTCATTGGGTGACTCCTTCGGTGACGGTCGACGGAGAAGGCGCGGCGGCGGGCGCAGCGGGCGGCGCCGGCGACGGTGCGGCTCCCGCGTCTCCACCACGGTACATCAGGACGGATGGTTTCATGGCCTTCGCCGAGGGAAGCGTGACGAACGCGATGTTGGGCGCGCCGGCGCGGAGCTCCAGCGTGCAGAGCGGCGCCCCGCCCTCGCGCACCAGCTCCAGGCGTCCGTCCGCAGGCGTGGGAACGCGAAGCACGGCGACCTGCTTGGGCATGGTGGACCAGCAGCGCAGGTCGGCGGCGGTGGATGCCGCCTGGTACGCGATGCCGGCGATCTGCACCAGGATGCCCGCGGTGCTGTTGCTCGAACTGTTGTACGCAGCCTGGCTGGCCGCCCACGTGGCGGCGGCCTTGGCGGCGGAACTGATGATCTCCTGCGTGACGATCAGCGGCAGCCGCGAGTCGAAGTCCGTCTCCACCATGGCGTCGACGTCGGCCAGCAGTTCCGAGCGCGCTCCGCCCTCGCCCGCCACTGCGCAGGTCGATACGAAATCGCCGTGCTTGCGGAGGATCGGGAAGGCCGCGGACACGTAATTGACCCGACCCACCGGGATGGGGATGTCGAGGCGGAACTCCTTGTAGCTGGGCGCCATGCCGGTGAGGAAGAACACCCACGTGACGGCCGTGCTCTGGTGAGCGATGCCCGAATCGATGAGCGCGATGTCCGCCGCGGCGGCCGCATGGCCCGGCATCATCTCCTGCACGGCGCGGAGGTCGGCGCGCGCGTTCTGCCGATCGCCGGATTCGCTGCTGGTGGCCACCAGGAACACGGCGCGCAGGTAGCTGGTGAATGGATTGGCGAACGACGCGTAGCCGCGCGTGGCGGGATCGATGGTGGTGGCGGGCGTGGGAGCGGGTGCGGACGCGGCGGGGGACGCGGTGGGCTCGGGTGCACCTGGTGCCGGCGCCCTTTGCTCGGCCTGCGCCTTGCGCACGCTCTCCGTGGCGTTTGCGGCGATCGCCTGGTTCCAGCCCTTCTGCTTCCACTCCTTGTCGGCCTTCTCCTGCGCGGAGGCGATGTCCTTGGCGTGGCGCTGCACGGCGTCCTGCTGGAAGTCCGCGGCGCGGTTCAGTTCGACGCGTGCGCGCGCGAGATCGCCCTTCTGCAGGAGGTTCGCGCCCTGCAGCGTGCAGAGCATGATGCGCTCCGGCGGCGTGCCGCGGTAGATGCGCATCGTCTGGTTGACGGTGGTGGTGACGAGCGCCTCGGTGATGGTGGCCTCGGCCTTGGAATCGAGGTATGGGCGCACCTCGTCGACGGCGCGGTCGTAGGCCGTGATCGATCCGTCGATGCCGCCGGCGGCCTGCTGCGTGCGGCCGGACTCCAGCAGCCACACGAGGCGATCCTGCGCGTCGTCGCCGTTCTCCGCAAGCGCCGTCTCCGCGCGCTTGGCGGCGCGGTCGTACTCGCCGGCCGAATACGCCGAGTCGATCGCAGCCACCGTCTTGCGGAGGTTCTGCTGGCAGCCGGCGGCGAACGTCGCGACGAGCGCGAACGCCACCGAGGCCCAGCGGGCGCTTCCGTTGCGCGCTCGGTTCACTGCAGGAGCTGCCACCACAGGGACTGCCCGCCGAGGTTGAGGTTCTGCACCTTGCTGGTGTCGAGCCGGATCTGGCTCTGGCGGAGGAAGTCCGCGATCGCGCGCACCTTGATGAGCTCGGCGTCGCGCATCACGGCGCCGTTCTTCAGTTCGTTGAAGAACGCGGCATCGCGGCGCCAGTTCTCGCGCCCCTGCTGCGAGAGCTGGAGCGGCACGGAGATCTCGAGGCCCTCGCGCGCGTTCACCATCATCTCGACGGGTTCGAGGCCGGGGCGCTCGAAGCGCGCGCGGTGGAGGCCCGGGCGCATCGGGAACGAGCCCGGGCAGGCGCCGGCGGCCACGCCGTCGATGGTGACGAGGACGTTCATCGGCTGCAGGTCGTAGTTGTTGGCGCCCACCACGTACTGGCCATCGGCACCCGTGCGGACGTCGGGGATGCTCAGGTCGGCGAGCACGGCGCGGAAGCGCACCTGCACCTCGGTGGGTGCAGCGGCCGTGCGCGTGCGAACGTCCTCCACCGAGGCACGGACCGCGCTCCCGATGCGCCGCGCGGCGTCCTCGAGGAGCGGGTCGATGACATCGAGCTCCACCTTGAGTTCCTTGGTGTCGCGCTTGGCGAAGTCCGAGCGCACGGTGCCCGTGGCCAGGCTGCCGCCCGTCACGCCGTCGATCAGGCCGTACGTGGTGACCAGCGTCCACTGCTCCACTTCCGTGGCGACGCCGGTGGACGGGTCGGCAAGCGCACGCTTGGCGCGCTCGAGCGCGGTGACGGAGACGGTGAGCAGCAAGTCCGCGCGCATCTGCGCGGCAAGCTGCACCGCCGAGGACTGGTTGGAGAGGATGCGGTCGTAGCTCTGGTCGATGGGCGCGTCGGTGCCGACGTTCGGGCCCGCGGGCGCGATGCGCCGGACCGCATTGACGAGGTCCTCGCGACGGATGATCTCGACGCCCGGCCCGGTGGAATCGGCGGAGACGAGGTCCTCGAAGACGGAGACCTTCTCGGCGGGCACGGACTCGGGGCGCTGCTTCACGAAGATGGCCATGCGAAGCGGAGAAGACGCGGAGGGCGCGGCAGTGCCTGCGGATCCGGGCGCGCTTCCTGCAGCGGGAGCACCGGCCGCGTTGCCGGGAGCCATGAGCGGCGCGGGTGCCGCACCGGCGGGTGCGGCGGAACCGTTGGCGCGCGCGTTCGGATCGATGCCCGCGGGCAGGCCCTGCGGACGCAGCCGGAGCATGGAGCCGCGATCGATGCCGCGGTCCTCGATGGCCTGCGCGGTGGAGAAACGCGTGCCCGCGTCGGTGACGCGCGCCCAGCCGACGTGCACTTCCTCGGCACCCAGCTGCTCGCCGGTGTCGGGATCCACCATGGCGCTGCCCGGCGCGAAGATCTCGTACACCTGCCCCGCGGCCACGCCGTTGGCGGCGCTGCGGTTGAAGGTCACCTGACCGAGCGTGTAGCCGATGACCCGCGCCGGCGCGAGCGAATCCACGATGGCCGCGGTGGCCTGCGTGGCCAGCTTCTGCGCCATGCTCCCGAGCACCACGTTGGTCTTCACGCCCTTCTGCTCCACCTCGGGAAGGATCTCGTTGGTGGCCACGTCGGAAAGCGTGAGTGCGGTGGAACGGAAGAGCGCGCCGCTGGTGCTGTCGAAGATCTTGACGACCGCCTGCAGGTTGATGGTGCGGCGCTCCGCCTTCGACTTGCCGAACTGGTTCAGAAGCTCGGTCTTCTCCACCACTTCCTGGAAGTTGCCGATGGTGACCGTGATCACGTAGCGCGCGCCGGCCAGCTGGAACCCGCGCGCGGCCTGCGGGTCCATGACGTTGGCGTTGCCGCTCTGGGTGAGGTCCTGCTCCTTGAGGATGCTGGGCAGGTCGGCACGGGCCACCACGTCGAAGCGGCCGCTGGACTGGATGGCGTTCAGGAACTGGACGTCGGCGCCCTGCTCGATCTGTGCGAGCGCGTTCTCCGAACCGTCGGCCTTGGCCTGCAGCATCACCGCCGGCGTCGCCGCGATGGAGCGGATGGCGATGCGCGGCTTGCCGGCCGCGGGGGCCGATGCGGCCTGGCGTGCCATGGCGGGCTGCGCGAACGCGAACGCTGCGAGCACGAGTGCGGAGAGGACCGGACGCCAGACGGAGCGGGTCGAGATGTTCATGTTGTGCCTCGGGGGCGCTGAAAATCGTACCTGTCGCGGGCCCAACGCATTGCCACGCGCGCCGATGCGGGAAATGGCGCAGCAATGCGCGACGCTCCCTCCGGAATCCCGCGCGCAGGGCCCGTTATGGGGCGATCCCGGCGTCGAAAGAGTCGATTGCGGTACGCCCACGCTTGCCGCTCCGCGCTTCCGTGGAATGATCACGGCGTTCCCCCTTCGGCGGCCTGCGTGTGTTTCCCGAACGCCGCCGAACCTCAATGTTGTTCCGAGGTTCATCATGTTCCCTGCCAAGCAACTTGTGCTTCTCGCCGCGTGCTGCGCGGCTTCCCCCGCGGTGGCCTCGGTCACCGTCCTGGATTCACGTGCCGCCTTCCGCGTCTGGGGCGAGATGATGCCGCAGGCAAGCGTGGTGCGGGAGACGTTCTCGACGCTCTCGCAGGGCTTCACGCCCGGCAGCCTGGCGGGCATGCCGGCAGCGGAGGCTTCCTGGCAGGCGAGCGCCGTCGGCGGGCTCAGCGGGGCCAACGGCATGCTCCGGACGCTTGATGCGGGCCGATCGATGGTGATCGAGTTCCAGTCTGGCCAGGTCCGGGGGGTGGGCGCCGACTTCTTCTATTCGAACTCCATGGGTGAAGCCGTGGCCGGATACGTGGTGCTGGCGCTTGCCGATGGCACCCAGTTCGTGCGAAGCGTGCGCGGCATGGACAGCTTTGCGGGCTTTTGGTCGGATGGCGCCGCGATCACCCGCGTGACCATCACGCCGATCGGACCGGCCGGCGCCGCCAACGTGCTCGTGGCCGACGACATGGACATCGGGTACGTGCCGGTGCCGACGCCGGGGGCGATCGCGTTGATCGCGATCGCGGCGATGACGGGCCGTCGGCGGCGGTGAAATCCCGATAACCACAGGCATTGTCTGGGGAAGATTTGGATTTCCCGGGTCGAATGCTTTCGCCGCGCCGTAACCGCGGCATTCTCAATGAGTTCCCTCACGGCTGCGCCCTTCCCAGGCGTGGCCACCAGTCGTTCCCTTTCACGCAGGTTCCCACATGCAGTTCCAGACCCGCCTGACGCTGGCCGCGGCCGTTGCCGTTGCCATCACCGCGCCCTCGATGGCAGCGATCACCGTCTTCGATTCGCGCGCCACGTTCAACATCTGGGGCCAACTCCAGAACGACATGAACCTGGCGCACGAGGACTTCGCGAAGGTCACCCCGGCCTTCACGCAGAGCACCACCTTCGTCGGCGACCTGCCCGCGGACGCCAACTGGCGCGCGAGCGCGGTCGGCGGCCTCGGGTCCGACGGCAACACCCTGCGCACGCTGCAGGCAGGCCGCGCGATCCAGTTCGACTTCGACAGCGGCAAGGTCTACGGCGTGGGCGCCGACTTCTTCTACGCCAACGCTCAGGGCGGTGCCGTCTCGGGCATGGTCGTGCTGACGCTCTCCGACGGCACCCAGTTCGTGCGCAGCGTGAGCGGCACCGACACGTTCGCCGGCTTCTGGTCGGACGGCGCGGCCATCACCAGCCTGAGGGTGACCCCGGTCGGATTCGCAGGCAACAACAACTTCCTGGGTACCGACGACATGGACATCGGCTTCGTGCCCGCTCCGGGTGCGTTCGCCCTGCTCTGCACCGCAGGCGTTGGCCTCGGCGGACGCCGTCGCCGGACGCGCTGAGCGCGAACTTCGAGAGGAACACGCCGGAGCCGTGCCGAGAGGCGCGGCTCCGGTGCTCGTTTTGAGGACAGATGCTGCCATTGGCATGGGGCGCAAGGCATCCGGTAGCCTCGACGCCCGATGAACCGACTGCCCGTCAACCACCTGTTTGCCGCACGATTCCTGATGCTGGGGTTGGTGGCCTGCGCGGCATTGATCCCGTTCGTGGAGCACCACTCGCAGTTCCCGCCGATCTGGTTCTCGCTGGGGACGATCACGTTCGCCTCCATCGGCGTGGCGATGTCTACCGACCGCTGGCGCGGGATGGCCATCCTGGCGCTGGGCATGGCTGCCATGGTGACGTTGCTGGTGATGGGGGGAATCCATTCGACCGAGGCACACATCGCACCCGGGCTGATGCTTGCGGTGGCAGCGGTGGCGGCGTCGTACAGCGTTGCGCGCGCGGCGCTCAGCAAGCACACGCACGGCGATGCGCGGCTCTACCACGGCGTCAGCAGCTACATCCTGATCGGGATGGCGTTCGCACTGATCCACCAGCGGGTCAACCTGCTGGTGCCTGGCTCGTACCTGGTGGTGAAGGGCGCCATGCGGCCGATGACGGGAGGCTGGGCCGATTACGTGTGGCTCAGTTTCTCGATCATGACGACGTCCGGCTTTGCCGTCGATGTGACGCCCTGCAATTCGATGTCGCGCGCGGTGTGCGCGGCGGAGGGCATCACGGGCGTGATGTTCCCCGCCATCTTCCTGGCGCGCATGGTGTCGGCGGCGTCGGAAGAAGACGAGAAGGGAATCTCCTGAGATGGTTCCGGTGGCCATGTCGATCATGATGGCGGTGGCGGCGCAGGGCGGAGCGGGGGCTGCTGCGACGGCGCAGGCGTCCACACCCGCGAAGGGCAGCGTGACCGTGCCCGCACAGGACGAGCGGGCGGCCGCGACCTATCCGTACCGGTTGGTGGAGCCGTCGGCGGCGGCGCTCAAGGCAGAGAAGTCCGGGCGGCTGCCGCTCGTGGTCTTCCTGCACGGAAGCGGCGAGCGCGGCGCGGACAACGAGGCGCAGCTGAAGCACTTTGCGGGCGAAGCGGCCACCGAGGCGTTCCAGGCGAAGCACCCGTGCTTCGTACTGGCGGTGCAGTGCCCGGGAGACGAGCGCTGGGCGGACATCACGCGCGGCGCCGACGGCAACCCGAACTGGGGCGCGGGCCTGCAGACGAAGGCCGAGCCCACGCGCGCACTGCGTGCGGTGGAGCTGGCACTTGACGAAGTGATGCGCACGAAGCCGGTGGACGTGGACCGCGTCTACCTCACCGGGCTTTCGATGGGCGGGTTCGGATCGTTCGACCTGGCGGTACGTGGGCCCGGGCGCTTCGCGGCGCTCGTGAGCGTGTGCGGCGGCGGCGATCCCGCGCGCGCGGAGGCGCTGCGCGCGCTGCCAGTGATGGTGGTGCACGGCATCGATGATCCGGTGGTGCCGGTTGCGTGCAGCCGGGCGATGGCGGAAGCCATCCGTGCGGCGGGCGGCAGCGTCACGGTGCGCGAGTATCCGGGCGTCGGACACGATGCGTGGACGCGCGCGTACACGGACGCGGACGACGGCGTGCTGGCGTGGATGTTCGCGCAGCGTCGGCGCCATTGATTCCGGCGCCGGCGCGACGGTGGGGCGCGTCACTCAGTACAGCACCCGCAGGCGCGCCGTCCCGGGCACGGCCTTCAGCTCATCCACCACGTCCGCGGCGTGGCGGCGGTCGACGTCGGTGACGAGGTAGCCCATCGCCTCGTCGGTGCGGAGGGCCTGGCCCAGGATGTTGATCTTGCGCCTCGCGAAGACCGCGTTGACGGCGGCCAGCACGCCGGGCTGGTTGCGGTGAAGGTGCAGGAAGCGGTGCGCGCGCGGCACCGGGGGCGCGGAGATCTGCGGCAGGTTGACGCAGCCGGAGGTGCCGCCGGTGTTCACGAATTCCACCAGGCGCGCGGCCACGAACTCGCCGATCGCCTGCTGCGCCTCGGAGGTGCTGCCGCCGACGTGCGGGGTGAGGATGACGTTCGGCAGTCCGCGCAGCGGGCAGTCGAAGGGGTCGCGATTGGAGAGCGGCTCTTCCGGGAAGACATCCACCGCGGCGCCACCGAGGTGGCCGGCGCGGATCGAGGCAGCCACGGCGTCGAGGTCCACCACGTGCCCGCGCGAGAGGTTCACGAGAAGCGCGCCCGGGCGGAGCTTGCGGAGTTCGCGCGCGCCGATCAGGTGGCGGTTGGAGGCGCGGCCATCCACGTGCATGGAGACCACGTCGGACTTCCCGAGGAGTTCCGCGAGCGAGCGGCACTTGCGCGCATTGCCGAGGGCAAGCCGCTCCTCCAGGTCGTGGTAGATGACGTGCATTCCCATGGCCTCGGCCAGGATCGAGAGCTGCGAGCCGATGTGGCCGTAGCCCACGATGCCGAGCGTCTTGCCGCGCACTTCCGTGCATCCGGTGGCCGACTTGCGCCAGCCGCCGTCATGGAGGAGGCGCGTGACGTCGGGCACGCGGCGCATCAGCATGACGATCTCGCCGATGGCGAGCTCGACCACGCTGCGGGTGTTGCTGTACGGCGCGTTGAAGACGGCCACGCCCTGCGATGCGGCGGCGGGCAGGTCCACCTGCTCGGTGCCGATGCAGAAGCAGCCGACGGCGAGCAGCCGGTCCGCGGATTCGAGCGCCTTGGCCGTCACGCGCGTCTTGGAGCGGATGCCCAGGATGCTGACGCCCTTGAGGGCACGCGCGAGCTCCGCCTCCGCGAGCGCGTCGCTCAGCGTCTCGACGCGGTAGCCCTCGTCGCGCAGCGCCTGCGCGGCGTCGGCGTGGATGTTCTCGCAGAGGAGCGCCACCATCCGGCTCTTGGGGAAGCTGGGCGAGCCGGGCAGGCGGTAGAGCCAGAGCACCTCGTCCACGGTGCGCGCCACGCGGTCGGCGCGGGCCACCACGGATTCGCGCTCGATGTTCTCGCAGTAGGCCACGAATTCATGCGCGGCGCCCGCATCGCGGATCTCCGCGTCGGTGACGCCGTCGCCGATGGCCACCACGCGGCCGGGAAGCTTCAGCGCGCGCACCACCTTGGCCTTGCCGCCGGGCTTCGCAAGCGGGCTGGACGCGTCGAAACCGGTCACCGCACCGCCCTTCCACGTGAAGTCGTTGCAGTGGATGCGCTCGGGCGGGATGCCGAGCTCCGCGCACACGGGCTCCACGTACTCGCGGAAGCCGCTCGAGACCACGTGGATGCGGTCGGCGTTGCGGCGCACCGCCGCGATGTGCTTGCGGAACGACGGGCTGAGCTTCCGCTTGAGGAGCTTGACCACCGCATCCACGTGCGCGCGGCGGATGGTGAGCATGGCGAGCCGGCGCCTGAGGCTGACGTCGATGCCGATGGCGCCGCTCATGCCGTCGCGGGTGATGGCCTCGATGGCCTCCACCGTGCGCTCGCGCTGCGGGTCGTCGGCCAGCGCGATGCGCGCGAGCTCGTCGAGGCCCTCGAGGGCGACGACGGTACTGTCGAAGTCGAAGATCAGCTGGACAGGCTGCGTGTCGGCGGCAATGCGGGGCATCGAGGTTCCTGCGTCGGTGCACCCGGACGCCGCGTTGCGGTGCGACGCCGGGAAGCGGGACAGCGAGAGGTGTACCGCAGCGGCGAGGCGCGCGGCTGCTTTCGCACGCGCGTGACGGCGTTGACGCCCCGCTTGAGGGAATCGACCGCGGATTCACGCGCTTGCAGATGGGCGGAACGAGCCTTACTTGCCCGATCCGGAACCCGGCTTGGCCGCCCCGCCACCCGAGGCAGGCACCGCATCGGGCTTGCCGTCGCCATCGGCATCGGCTGCACCCTTGTACGGGGCGTCCTTCCAGGGCACCATGAAGCCAAGGTCGAGCACCGCGGCCTTGCCCCAGCGCCAGTCGGCATTCTCGACTGCCCCGGCGCACACTCCCCCCGCAAAGACCTGGCCCTTGGGGGGCGCCGCGTTGATGACGGGCCCCCGAAGGAGCACCACCGCACGTCCTTCGACCTGGACCGGAAAGAGGCGGACGCCGCCACCGATCGGGATCGGGTTCCCCACCACGCCCGTCACCGCAAGCGCGTCACCCTTGCGCGGGATTCGTTCGGCGGCAACGGACGTGCAGTCCTCCTCGGTGACCTTGGCAACGAGGTCTCCCGTGGCACCCAGCCGCTCGAGCGCCTGGCGCGCCTTGTCGAGCTGCTTGGGAGTGGTCGGCGCATCCACCGGGAGCGCGCCGAGCAGCGCCACGAAGCTGTCGAGCACCGGGGCCACGCGCCCGGGATTCGGGCAGATGCCGATGCCGTGGCACTCGGGGCAATCGTCCTTGGTCTCGATGATCTTCGGGTTCTTCATGTGCCCCTGCGATTCCCGGTGCCGCGTGACCTTCACGCCGGAACCGGAGCACTTGGGACACTGCGCCATGCGACCGAGCGCGGTGGCACGGCCGGCGAAGACGTCGGCGCGCACCGGCGGCACCGTGACCACCTCGGGCACCACGGCGCCCTCGGGGAGCGCGGTCGGCACGTCCGGCTGATCGTCGTCATCCGCGTCGCCTTTGCCCTTGCCCTTGCCATCGGTGGGAGCCCTTTCTCCGGAAGACTTGTCTCCGGAAGACTTGTCGCCGGAAGCCTTGCCTCCGGAAGCCTGGTCCGCGGGCGGCGCGGAGCTCCATGCCATCGCCGCCGGCGCCGCCAAGGGCAGGACGCCGGATGCGAGCAGAAGGGTGACAAGCCAAGGACGCATGGCGCGCAGGATAGACCGACCAGCGCTTTTTCCTGGCGAAGTCAGCGGAACTTCCGGCGCGATTCAATCGCTGCCGGCGTCTCCGGCGCAGATCGCCAGCAGGTCGGCCCGGGAGATCGGCTTCAGGAAGAAGCCCTCGCAGCCCGCGTGGAGCGCACGCTCCCGATCCTGACTGAGCGCAGCCGCAGTGAGGGCCACGATGCGGCCGCCGAAGCCGCGCGCTCGGATGCGGGCGGTGGCCTCGATTCCATCGATGCCCGGCATCTGCATGTCCATGATGACGAGGTCCGGGCAGTACGTGCCGTCGAAGCGCCCCACCGCCGACAGGCCGTCGGAGGCCACGTCCACGCGCGCGCCGGCGAGCGACATGAGCGCGGAGAGGATGCGCTGCGAATCGATGCTGTCCTCGACGAGCAGGATGTGCTTGCCGCCGAGGACTCCCTGTGCGGCCCGCTGCGGCGATGCCTCCACTTCCGACGGGTGCGTCGGGGCGGCGCCGGCGGCGTCCGACTCGAACGTGAACGTGAACACGCTGCCCCGCTGCGGCTCGCTTGCCACCTCGATGCGCCCGCCCAGCAGCCCGGCCAGGCGCTTGCTGATGGCGAGGCCGAGCCCGGTGCCGCCGTGGCGGCGCGTGTAGCTGTTGTCGGACTGGCAGAACGGCTCGAAGAGGGAAGGCAGGATCTCGGGCGGGATGCCGCAGCCGGTGTCGTGCACCGCCACCGTGGTCTCCATGCGCTTGCCGCGCGGCACCGCCGACACCACCACGCGCACGCCGCCCTGCTCCGTGAACTTCACCGCATTGCCGACGATGTTCAGGAGCACCTGGCGGATGCGCACCGGGTCGCTTCGGATGGGGATGCGCGGGGCATCGCCCTCGACCACGTGCGTGAGCGTGACGCCCTGCGAGACGGCGCGCACGTTCAGCAGGCGCACCACGTCGCGCACCACGTCGGGCACCACCACGTCGCCGAGGTCGATGTCGAACCGGCCGGCCTCGATCTTGGACAGGTCGAGGATGTCGTTGATGATGGCCAGCAGGTGGTCGCCGTTGCGGCGGACGGTCTCCACGTAGTCGGCGCGCTCCGAGGGATCGATGGACGGGTCGCGAAGCAGTTCCGCGTAGCCCAGGATCGCCGTCATCGGCGTGCGGATCTCGTGGGAGATGTTGGCCAGGAAGTTGGTCTTGGTGCGGCTGGCCTCCTCGGCCGCCCGGCGGAGCTCGCGCTCGGCGCGCTCCTTCTCCTGCAGCGTGTTGACCAGGCGCTCCAGGTCATTGAGCTGCATGTTGGTGGCCTCGATCACCATCGCGTAGTCCGCGCTGCCGTCATGCGGCGCGAAGTCCGGGATGCCCACGGGCCACGACCACACCGAGGTCTGGTCCACGATGCGCGGCGCGCACGCGAAGACCGTCTCGCCGGACGCCAGCTGCATGAACTGGCCGCGCAGCTGGAGCGTGGTGCCGCGGATGCCAACGAGCACCAGCTCGTCGTGGTGTGCGCGCACCTCGTCCATGGTGGAGAGCCTGGGCCGCTGGACCTCGAAGCGCCCCAGGAACTGCTGGCCCACGGCGTCGGGCATCACCTTCGCCATCGACTTGCCGACGTGGGCGATGCTGCCATCCACGCCCACCGTGACGTGGAACGGGAAGAGCGTGTCGAGGATGGAACGCGATTCGTCCTTCATCCCGTCAGCTGCCGACCTTGGGGAACTTCACCAGGAACACGTCATGGGGAGCTCCTGCGCCGCGATCCTCGAGCTGCGTGACCTCGATCACCTCGCCGTACATGGCACCGATGCCCTCGAGCGCGCCGTGCACGAAGGGGCCGAGGCCCGGGCGCGAGGAGAAGTAATGGACCTGCAGGCCACCGGAACCGTCATCCTCGGTGCGGAACTGCGGCATGTCGACGCCCGGGAACGCAAGCGCGATGCGGGCGTGCAGCGCGTTGAGCGCAGGCAGCAGCTCACGCACGCTCTTGCCCATCGAGTGCATGACCTTGCCCCACGGCTGCCGTTCGGCGTAGACGATCCAGAACTGGCCGAAGGCGCGCAGCGCGTCGGGGACGGAGACGCCGAGCGCCTTGGCGGTGGCGCCGGCAAGCTTGTACGTCACTTCGTCTGGGTACTGCTTCATGACCACGAAGACCCGGTCGTCGACGCCGGCGTCGGCGCGGATCACGTCCCATGCCGTGGCGCCGTGGCGTTCGGTGACCATTTCCTGCAGTGCGTGGTTGACCATTCCGAGCATGTGTTCAGACCGCCTTCGCGGCGGGCACCGCGCGTACGAGGAAGGCATCGCAGGGAGCGCCCGCATCCTTGGAGGCCACCTGGGTGGCAGTGACGGATTCGTCGAAGAGCGTGCCGATTCCCTCGATGAGGCCCATGACGAACGGCGCCAGGCCGGGACGGTCGGAGCGATACTCCACCACCACGGTCTCGCCGTTGCGCTTCACGGCGAAGGCAGGCGGGCGCAGGTCGGGGAAGCTGAGCGCGATGCGCGCGTGCATGGCATCGAGCGCGGCCAGGAGCGAGTAGGTGTCGGTGCCGGAGGCCATCATGAGCTTGCCCCACGGCCCGTCCTTGGCATACTGGATCCAGTAGCCACCGAACGCGCGCAGGACATCCGGCAGCGGCATGCCCGAATGCTTCGCGACCGCACCCGCAAGCGCGTAGGTGATTGAATCGGGATACTGCTTCATGGTCACGAAGGCGGGCTCGTCGACGCCGGCGATCTCCTTGACCTTCTCCCAGTCGGCGCGACCGAACTTCTCGGTGACCATGGCCTCGATCGCTTGGTTGACCATTCCGTACATGGAGGGCTCCTGGGAATTGGACACGCGACGCCGTCAACAACCCCGGGGCGCGGAACACTTCACACAGTATCGGCTCTCTTGGCCCGATGCGGGGAGCCCGCGCTGCGGATTGTCAGGCGATTGCACCAGGTTCGCAGGGCGTACGGCGATTCCCGGCCACTTGCGGGCGCCACGGGTGATTCCCTCCGACTGGCCGCCTCCGCCGCGTACGCGCCGGGGCAGCGGCACGCTCAGCCCTGCGAGCCGGTCGGCACGTCGAAGATCAGCGCGATGTAGGTGACGAACAGGCAGAGGTGCACGAGGCCCTGCATGCGGTTGGTGCGGCCGTGCGTGAAGTTCACGACCGAGACCAGCACCGTGCACGCCAGGAGGGTGATCTCCGGCGCCTCGAGGCCGAGCTCGACGCGCTGGCCGCGGATGAGGCCGAGCGCCAGCACCACGGGTACCGTCAGGCCGATGGTGGAGAGCGCCGAACCGAGCAGGATGTTCATGGTGCGCTGCATCGACTCCGAGCGTGCGGCCTGGATGGCGGCCACGCCCTCCGGACCGAGGATGAGGCACGCCACCAGCACGCCCGCCAGCGCGCGCGGCAGGCCGTTCACCTCGAGGATCCGCACCGTGGCCGAGCCGAGCGATTCGGCCATCAGCACCACCATGCCGAGGAGCACCACGAGCGCGAGGATGTCGACCCACATGGGCCGATGCGGCGCGGCCGGAGCGGCGTGCGCAGCGTGCCCGTGGGCGCCGTGACCGTGACCGTGTTCGCCATGCCCGTGTTCGCCCTGCACGTGTTCGCCATGCCCGTGTTCGCCATGCCCACCCGGATGCGCAAAGAACCCGCGATGCGACGAGGTCTGCATCCACAGGAACGTGCCGTACACCGCCACGCACGCGAGGGCGACGAAGATCTCCATGCGCCGCGTCATGAAGCCGCCCGGCTCGGTGACGGTCATCCGCGGCAGTACCAGCGTGATGGCCGCCAGCGGGATGAGGAGCGAGAGGTACGACGCGGAGGTCTGCAGGTTGAAGGTCTGCTCGTGGCGCCGCAATCCGCCCGCCAGGAGCGCCACCCCGACGAGGCCGTTCAGGATGATCATGAGCGTCGCGAACATGGTGTCGCGCGCGACCGTGGGCTCGCCCTTGTCTGCAAGCATCATGGCCGCCACCACGGCCACCTCGATGATGATCACCGAAAGCGTGAGCACCACGGTGCCGATCGGTTCGCCGAGGCGCTCGGCCACGGCGTCCGCGCGATGCGATGCCGCCACGGCACAGGTGGCGATGACGCAGAAGATCCACGCGAAACCCAGGAGGGAGGGCGCCGCGCCTTCGTCGTGGCCACCCATGGCATGCGCGGCGATGGTGCCGACGCCGAGGAGGAACGGAAGCAGCGCGAGGATGCGTCGGCGGGTCATGATCGGGCGGAGGGTAGTTCCGCCGCCGCGCGTCGGGCCGGCAGCGGTGGGTCCGGGAAATGGGTCGGCAAACCCGTCTTGCGCTCGGAAAAGTCGACTTTGCGGGGATCCACGCCCGCGCAACGTCCGCTTCTCTCCCGATTGACCGGATTCCTCTGGGGAAATGCGTGACACCCGCGAATGGCGGGCTAATTTCTCGCTGCAAGTGCCTTTCCAGGCTGAAGTTCGTACTTCTGAAGGCGCGTGCGTGGATTGATTTTCGCGGGACTCTCCATGAGCTTGACCACCCATCGTGGCGCACCCGAGGCATCCGGGGCGCAGGACATTCCAGGCACCTTTGAATCCGCTGCGGCAGACGCGCTGGGCGCCCTCCGGGACGCCGTGGTGACCGCCATCGAATCGATCGGCGGCGGCAGCATGAACTCCCTGGCGCTGAGCAGGCACCTGGGCGTCGACAAGAGCCTCACCTGGCGCATGGTGCGCTTCGCGCAGGAGCCCGACGCCTTCAGCGGCAGCAAGCACCTGCCGGGCGATGCCGGACTGCGCATCTTCGCGCGGGCCGTGCGCGCGCACGGCGCCGACGAGGCCACGGTGGAGCGATTCACCGCCGCCGCCGATCGCCTGGAAGAGGTGGTGCGGCAGCACGCGGGCAACCGCGCATCGTTCCGCGCGCTGCTCGCGCACTGCACCGCGGAGCCGCACAGCGACGAGCGCGCCATGGACTTCCGCCGCAGCGCGCACCAGGCGAACGCCGCGCTCTGGGGCATCGAGGCGAACACGCGCCTGATGCTGGCGTTCCTGACGCCCGGCGCCAACGGCACGGTGGACGTGGCGCTGGTGAGCGGATTCCTGGGGCTGCGCCGCATGCGCCGCGACCAGTCGTGGCCGGTGGCGCGCCGCCGCGTGCTTGGCCACGAGGGACGCACGCGCGAGCGCATCGTGATGCCGCTCGATCCGACGGTGCACATGGACGCGCCGCCGATCCTGGCGGAATTCTCGACGCTCCGCGGCGAGTCGCTGCGACCGATGGGCACGGAACACGGCTTCTGGTACGAGCTTCCGGAGGGCGACGTGGGAACGGGCGGCGCCGTCGACTGCGTCTTCGGCGAGCGCATGCCGGGCGCCGGGCCCGCGGTGCGCGAAGGCGGCGTCCACGGAGCGGAAGTGCTCCTGCGACTGGACATGCCCGTGGAACACGTGCTCATGGATGTCTTCGTCGATCGCTCGCTGCCGGTGGCGGGCGCTCCGAAGGCCTCGCTCTACGGATTGCTCTCGGGCGGCAGCGGCGAGAATTCCGCGGACCGCGAGCGCGATCGGATGCCGCTCGCGGAGCAGCCGCAGGAGATCGGCCAGGAGCCGCGTGCGTGGGCAACGCCCGTGGCGCCGCGGCACTGGGAGCTGATCCATGACTGCATGCGCTGGATCGACCGTCGGCCCGCGGACTTCCGGGCGCACCGGCTGGCGATGCGATGGCCGCTGATCCCGACCGCACTGGTGGTGTCGACGCCGATCGGCAAGCGCTGAGCCGGGGCGAGGCACGTTCCGGGCACGCCGGCCACGTCCGTGTGGGAGAATGCCTGCATGGGCCAACACGCACCGGTCATCGACGAGGGTGATGCATCCCACGGGATTTCGGCAACGATTGGCCGCTGGGCGGGGCCGATCGCGGGCGCGGCGCTGGCGTGGTGGACGCATCCCGCGGGTGCGGCGCATGGGGGCCTGACCGCCGACGGCGCCATCACGCTGGGACTCCTGGCGTGGATGGCACTCTGGTGGATGACGCAGGCCGCGGACCTGGCGGTCACCGCGCTCATTCCGGCGGTGCTGCTCCCGATCCTGGGGATCGTGGCGTTCAAGGACGTGGCGGCGTCGTACGCGGACAACGTGATCTTCCTCTTCGCCGGCGGCACGGTGATCGGCATGGCGCTCGAGCGCCACGGGATCAGCGAGCACTTCGTGCACTGGATGCTGAAGGCGGCGGGGACGCGGCCCGCGTTCGTGGTGGGCGCGCTCTTCATGGCGGCGGCGTCGGTGAGCGCGTTCGTGAGCAACACCGCCACCACGGTGCTGATGCTCCCGCTCGCCACCGGCGTGGCGGCCGGCGCGGTGGCGCTGCCGGACACGGCGCCGGAACGCGCGGCGCGCGGCGCACGGAACTTCACGGCGGCGGCGCTCCTGGCGATCGCGTTCGGGTCCACCGTGGGCGGCGCAGCGACGCTGATCGGCAGCCCGCCGAATGCCATCGCGGCCAACTACCTGCGCGCGCAGGGCGTGGACATGGACTTCGGCGCGTGGGCGCGCTTCGGCGTTCCCATCGCGCTGGCGATGTGCCCGGTGGCGATCCTCACGATCGTGCGGATGCTGCCGGCCGAGGGCATTGCCCTGCCCCCGCGCCGGCGCGAGGACCTGCCGCCGATTCGCCCGGCGGGCTGGGCGACGCTGGCCATCTTCGTGGCGGCGGTGTTCGTGTGGGTCACGTCCTCGAGCTGGCCCGCGGGATGGAAGCCCGCAGGACTGACCGACGGGGGCGTGGCGATCGGCGCGGCCATCCTCCTGATGGTGCTGCCGGCGCGCGACGGCTCACGGCGCGCGATCGTGCCATGGGGAATGACCCGCGACCTGCCGTGGGGCGTGTTCATCCTCTTCGGCGGCGGGCTGGCCATCGGCGATGCCATGCAGCGCACGGGGCTTTCGCAGGCCATCGGGCAGTCGCTGGCGGGGCTCGGCGCGTTGCCCTCCGTGGCGGTGATCGGCGGCGTGGTGCTGGCGCTTGCGTTCGCAAGCGAGATCGGGAGCAACACGGCGCTGACGGCGACGGCGGTGCCGATCCTCGGTGCCATGGCGCCGGCGCTCGGGATTCCGGTGACCACCATGGCGCTCGCCACCGCGTTCGGAGCCAGCTACGCGTTCATGCTGCCGGTGGGCACGCCGCCCAACGCGCTGGTGTTCGCCACGGGGAAGGTGCCGCACGGTGCCATGGTGCGCGTGGGGCTGGTGCTTGACCTGGCCGGCGCGGTGGTGATCACCCTGATGCTCTGGATCCTGTCCTGAGGCAGGCGCGGCACGAAGCCGCGCACCGCACGCCGCGTCAGATGCTGCGACGCACGAGCGCGGTGCCCGCGGTGAGGCCGATGGCGCCGATGGCCGCAAGCACCGCGAGCGGCAGCCACATCTCGTCCGGGCCCCAGTTGCGCCAGGTGGCGCCCTCGGCAGCCATCACGGCCCACTTGAAGGGGCTGATGTTGCTCGCCGCGCGCAGGAAAGGCGGCATGAAGACGAGCGGCACGGTTCCGCCGCCGACCATCGCCAGCACCAGCAGCACCGCGCGCCCCGCGCCCTGCGCGCCGCCCTCGGTGCGGAAGCCGGCCGCCAGCAGCATCATGAGCCCGGAGAAGCCGAAGGCGGTGACGGCGATGACCACCGCCATGGCCAGCCACGAGGACACGGCCACGTGGAAGAACGCCACGCCGAAGAACACCAGCAGCCATTCCGTGGCCATGCACGTGAGGAAGCAGGCGAGCGCCTTGCCCATGAGGATGTCGTTCGGGCTCATCGGCGAGACGCGCAGCCGCACCAGCGTGCCGCGCTGGCGTTCCTCGGCGATGCCGGAACCGAAGGCGAGCACTGCCCCGAACAGCGCCCACGCCACGCCCTGCGTGAATGAGATGGCGAAGCTGTTGGCGGGGATGCCGGGGCGCATGGCGAGCTCGGTGACGTCCACGGAGACCGGCTTCCAGCCGGACATGCCGGACGCGCCGCCGCCGCCCGCGTCCTTCGACGACTTCGCCGCCATCGAACGCGCGCGGCCGAGCGCCACGCGGATGGCAAGCTGGTCCGACGCGGAGAGCTCCGAGTCCTTGAGCGACGCCTCCATGCGATCGAGCGCGCGGCCGAACTGCACGGGATCGGCCATGGACGAGAAGACGGTGCGGAATCCGACCTCGTACACCTTGCCGACGAGCATGGAGCCCTCGGCACGCCGCGATGGATCCACCACCAGGCCCAGGTGCGGGCCCGCGCCGGTGAGCATCCCGTCGACGCCTTCCGAATAGGACTTGGGCACCACCACCAGCGCCGCCGCGGTGCCGCTGCGCACCAGGCGTTCGCCGTCCTCGCGCGATTCGACGCGGTTGAGGACGAATGCGCCGTCCTCGGAGAGCGCGCGCACCAGCGTGTCTGCGGCCGGGGATGCCGACTCCACGAACGCGGCCACGCGCATCGGTTCCGCGGTGGTGCCGCTGAAGACGTAGCCGAAGAAGAGCGCGATCGCCAGCGGGAAGACGAACGTGAAGAACGCCGCCGCGCGGTCGCGCGAGAGAAGACGCAGGTCCTTGAGGGCAAGCTCCAGG
>Ga0209400_1000406_pt1 | contig 37013 bp, 36 predicted proteins | sample M_130807_EF_Meta_FD_187313 | JGI IMG/M metagenome (GOLD analysis project Ga0209400, IMG submission 187313) | Freshwater microbial communities from Lake Montjoie, Canada to study carbon cycling - M_130807_EF_MetaG (SPAdes) (version 2) | ecosystem: Environmental > Aquatic > Freshwater > Lake... | reverse complement strand
TTCTCGACGTCGTCAGCAAAGTCTTTGTCGGACTCGGCCTCTGGGTCTACTTTTCCGGCATCGTAAACAAATGGTAAACCCCCTTCAATAATATATTCAATACCCCCTGTAGGACCCTTTTAAGCTGTTTTTCTAACTGTTTTTTCAACTGCCTTACAGAAGGGTTTGTTCGAATTCAATACACCCCCCTGTAAGGTTTTTTTAAGCTGTTTTTCAAACTGTTTTTGAATTGCCTTACAGAAGGGTTTGTTCGAATTCAATACACCCCCCTGTAAGGTTTTTTTAAGCTGTTTTTCAAACTGTTTTTCAACTGCCTTACAGAAGGGGTTGTTCGAATTCAATACACCCCCTGTAAGGTTTTTTTAAGCTGTTTTTCAAACTGTTTTTCAACTGCCTTACAGAAGGGTTTGAGTTTGTCATGTATTATTAAAAAATCCAATTATATAAGAAGAAAAATGTACGCTGGTAAAAAGAAAGACACTGTTCGTAAAACTGCCAAACGACCTCCGAAGAGGCAAACCACTGTCAGCAATACTGTACAAACCTTGTTGGAAATGCTCATGACAGTGAAAATGTATCATTGGCGAACACATTCCTATGCTCAACACAAAGCCACAGACGAATTGTACGAACGTTTAAACAAACACATTGATACCTTTGTCGAAGTCTATTTAGGCAAGAGTGAAGACCGTCTGTATGAGATGGATGTACGTTTGCCCCTGTACAATTTCGACAAAATAGTTGACTTTAAGAAGAAAATGCATGCCTACCGACGTATGTTGCACGATATGAATCAAATCTTTTCTCCCGAAACCGATAGCGATTTGTTGACCGTACGTGATGAACTTCTCATTGACGTCAACCAATTCTTGTATTTGATGACCTTTCGATAATGTTTGATACAAAAAAACGTGTACAATGTTGTTTTGATACAAAAAAAACGTGTACAATGTTGTTTTGATACAAAAAAAACGTGTACAATGTTGTTTTGATTTGACAAAAAACGTGTACAATGTTGTTTTGATACAAAAAAAACGTGTACAATAATGTTTTGATTTGACAAAAAACAAAAAACGGTTTAATAAAATTCTTACAGGGAGTATATAGAGATGCAAATCTTCATCAAAACGTTGACGGGCAAAACGATTACTTTGGAGGTGGACGGTTCCGACACCATTGAGAATGTCAAGACGAAAATCCAGGACAAGGAAGGAATTCCTCCCGACCAACAACGACTAATTTTTGCTGGTAAACAGTTGGAAGATGGACGCACCTTGTCTGATTACAATATTCAAAAAGAGTCAACGTTGCATTTGGTGCTTCGATTGCGTGGTGGTGGAAAAGTCTAAAAAAAGGGTGATTGCATTGTTTTTTTGTTATGTAAAAAAACAATGAATTATGAATGGGTGCGTTGTGTGATGATAATGATAGGTAACCAAAAGACGAGTACCAAAAAGACGATGATGGCCATAGCGGGTCCAAATCGACGAAGCATGTTGGTTATATTGGAATAGGGGCTAACAGGTGTCGTATGTATTTGTTGCATAATATCAGCAGGTCCGACTGCGTTGTTGACATTCGTAGAAAGGGCTTCTACGCCGGCAAAGGTTAAAGAAACTCCAGTGAGGGATACGGAGATGTATTCGTTGGTGAATTCGAGGACGGTGTACAAGGCGCCGGCGATAAAGGTGAGGACAAGTGCGACAGAGAGGAATCCTTTGTAGGGGCTGGAGTCACTGAGTTGGCTAACTTTACCGAGATGGGTAAGATTGATGAAACAAAAGAGGAGGAGCAGGGGAGAAGTGAATACGAAATTGTTGACCATTTTGAGCCATGTTTTGATGGAAAGAAAGGAATCTTCTTGTGTCATGGGGAAGCGATTGTTTTGGTTGATTTGTCGCATGGCTTCGAGGACGTTCCACGTTTTCGTTTCACGGAAAATGACGAAAAAGGAGAAATAAATGAGCAATCCCATAAACAAAATATAAATGAAATTATGCAAAAATTTACCAAACGAAATCAACAATACAAAGACCAACAATGCCAAAATATATCCGAAAAACGTCGATGGCGACTTTTCCGAAATATACAAACTCATCAAATACACAATGTTGATGTACGTCAACATGTCGATGATGGTATCCATCTTGGCTTTATCAAATTTCGCCACCCCCTGTATCCACAAATAATACACCCCCAAGAAACTACCCGTGAAAAATATAAGCGGCCATTTACTCTTAAACGTTGGCGAAAATAATGACGAAGCCATGTATATCCCCCTGTTGATTTCGAAAATTGGCAACACCAAATGACCCAAAAACACTCCCGGATAAAACATTTGGTAATATTCCGAATAATCCTTCATCACCGGACATTTCGACAACGGATAAAACAACTTGTAATACCAATTGTACACCGCCCAAATCATAAACGGAAACAACAAATAGTCCTTGGTCAAATCATACGCTACCTCACCTTCCGGCGTAAAGGATGGCCTCTCTATACTCAATGCATTCAACTCCGTCTTCGTAAACAATGACTTGATATCACCACCCACCTCTTTGAACGTATTCACAATCTCTTGCCCCGTCGATGTATTGCCACTAATCGTATTCCCCACCTTTCTTGCTATCCATTCCACCACATCGTATTTTTCACGATTCTCCAAAATAGTAATGAACAATTGTTCCAAACGATAAATAAACTTTTTTATTTCAATCAACATATTCAACAAACCCGTAGTGAACTTTTTCGTCTCCCCCGAATCTACACCCAACGCCGACGTAAACGACGCATCCGCTCCAAAACTCGTCGTCGAATCCAACATACCCTGGCTGAACATCACCACACCCTCCGAATCACTCGACGAAGGACCCGGCGATGCCAACAAAAAATTGGGCGCCGCTGTCAATCCTTCTACTATATCTGTCCCGTCAAATGGTTCATACTGATAAACCACGTCGGGCATGTATTTTATCTTACACAGACAAAAAGAAAAAAGGAGCACGAACCCCCTTTTTCTTTTATACATCAAACTCCTTTTTACACCATTCAATCCTCTCTAACATTGTTATAACGTTATTATAACGTTGTTATAACCCTTATTTCACCACTTTTTTGACAATCTTCTTCTTGGGTGCAGCGGCTTCTTCCACCTTGACAACCTCCACCACAGGCACCGTCTCATCTTCGTCACTGTCTTCCACATGCGTTGATACATTCGTTGATACATTCGTTGATACATTCGTGGATACATTCGTCGATACCTTGACTTCTTCCTCTTCTTCGTCGTCTTGCAATGCTGCATAAGCGCCAGACTTGCTTGCAACAGAGGGTGTAGAATTCGGCGCAAGACCACTAAACTTGCTGGTATCCATATCCGACACACCAAACGGGTCCGCACGTGTTTCCACCTTTTCCATTGGCTGAACCACACACACCTGCAGATTCCACTTGATACCCCACGAAATGTTGGCAGAACCCGTCCAAATTCCGTCGCATTTGATTTTTGTGATAATCATACTGTTGCGCGGCACGTAATCAATCGGTGACGATGCCATATTCTCTGGCACATACAACGGCTGCAAATTCGAATCGTATACACGACATTGCCACTTGTTGTCGTAATTGTTGACACGAACCTTTAACGTCGGCGACTTGGTCAAATCACGCTTCTTCAATTTGTTGCCCTTTTCGTCCTTCATCGGCGGATACTTCAACATCGGATAGAAACCACGACGAATCGTGTCCAAACTAATATCGTCGTCACCAAACCACGCCAAACGATTGTCATACGCCTTCTTCACCACCTCGTCCTCAAACTGTTGCACCTTTTTCTTGAAATCCACCGCCTCCGGCGTCTCATAACCCTCCCTGTCAAACACCAACGATAATGAATATCCACCCTGCTGCTCACCCTTTTCATCCACATACACCGAAATACCCCAGGTACGCATCAATGGCGTCTGGAGCACCAGGTTGGAACGAATCTGCGTGTTGTTGATATAAATGTTCTTGCCACCAAGCTTGTTGGGACGCGGCTGCGAATAATCATTCGCTAACGGGTCCCACTTCTCAGTTGTGATGCACTTTGGTTCAAACGATTTCGACATTGTGTTGGTTGGTTGCTTCTTGGTACCTTGATTGGTACTCTCTCTTGACCGCTCCTTTCTAAATCAATTTTCTTAGCCACCAATGAAAAAAAACATACTCATACCCTCTTATGAAAACACCCCTACAAAAAAGGTTTGTCTATGGTGACTCACACATATTTGCCGCTTATAAACACCCCCCTGACACTGTTTGTCAACTGCTTGTGAAACGCCTTACAGAGGGGATTGTATATGGCGGTGAATACTCGTGAGCCGCCTTGTAAACGCCCTTGATGATTCGTTTTATACACGTAACTAATTCTATGTAACTAATTTTACTAAAATTGAACTCATTTGTTTTGACTTTGAATGAGTCAAAACAAACCATGTGGAACGAACTTTTTGCCAACCCTCGCATCATGACATTGCTCTACGATATCGACGTCTCTTGTCCCTTTTTACTACAACTCGACAGACACTATGGTGGAGTTCATAACATCTGCTTCTCCTTTGTCGACCGTCTTACCACACAGCCTGTGAAACTCCCTACAGGGATGGTGTTGTTTCATTTTGAAAAGGAAAAAAATGAGGCCGTAGCCATGGTCAACGAAAAAGGATGGGGATTCCTCTTGTCCGCCAACGAAGAATATACCCTCGAATGGAACGATGTCGACGTTTTGCATCTGTATCCTTGAATTATTTGTTTTCTTGCATTTGTAAAATAATTATCTTTTTTCACCTCTTGTTTTTTTTTGTTTTCAACTTTGTTTCCATGATTCATGTGTACTATGCAAAACCCAACATGCCTGTGCACTGCCCAAGAGATGAAAAAGAATGTGATACAAATGCCATTTTGGATGACCTTGACAATGACATTCCGTTGCCCTGCAAAAAAAATACACCGAGAGAGACGGCAATACCCATGATTTCCATGTCCTTGTACGAATGTATTTCATCCCCGTATAAAAAAACAACCAAAAAGCAGCCTGTGCCAATGTAATATCCGCCACACGACGATACCCAACCGTTGCACAACGCCAGTAATTCACTGACGCCAACGATGCTACCGCCATCATTCCACTATGACATCGCATATCTTTGCGAAACGCATAATACGCAGGCACCATCATACACAATGACGACGCCATCAACCATCGCGATTGTTCCCACGGAACCAACAAACTATAACAACTCATTTCTCTGTTTGAATCCTATATTGAAATTTACCTTAATCTCTTTCTTTTTTTAGGAACAAGCTTGGCGGGAACAACTAAATCGGAATTTATTTCATTTACTAAAATATTTTCAGGACAAGGTTTGAATAGTACTGCATACATTTCATTTATTTTTATATTTTGTGATTTAAAATTAGAATTATTTTTTCTGTTTTCTTCGATTTGTTTTTTACGTTGTTTTAAGTAATATTTAATTTTTGTGTCCAACTCTTTCTCTAATTGATTTATCTCTGCATACAAAAATTTTTGTAAATAGTTTTCCAAAGGATAATTTTTTTCTATCCATGCAATATATTTTTCATCAAACAATAATTGTAAAGTAGTATCCTCATCCTCATCTTCTTCTTCTTCTTCTTCTTCTTTCATTTTGTCTTCAATATTTACAATTCTTTCCAAATCTATCAAATATGGACGTCCCTTTACTTTTTGGTGTGTTTCTTCATCCGTACTGAAAAAATCTTCATCGTCTACATTGATAATGATATTATTGAAATGAAAATCATCCGTCATAATACCCAAATTAAGTGCCATTTCTATTATGATACTTAAACCCATGCAAATATAGTTTTTTTTTGATTCTATTTCGCGAGTGTTATTACAAATATATAAAAGAGATGTAGGACCCACATATTCCATGATAATAAATGATGTTATTTGTAAATCATCATCGTTACGTGTTTCGCAACAATAAAAAATTTGCGGAGATATTGCCTGACCGTAACTGTAATCATAACTTTTAACAAATAAACTAGCCATAATATTTATTTCTTCTTCCATCGATTCCAGCGATTCATTTGTCTTCTTAACAATTAATGTTTTCACTGGTTTTTCATTCATATCTTTTAATGATACTCTAGATTCATCTTCTGGTATCGTAGCGATTATTATTTTTGAGTTGCTACCGGCGGAGTAGGGTTGAATATCAGCGAGGTTCATAAAATTTCCCATTTCTCTTTCTAGTTTTTGTTGATTTGATTCTTCAGACATTCCACCTTTCTTCGTCCTTCGTTTCCCTCTATTTATTAATTTTTTTGACTTCATTTTACTGTGCGGTAAAAATATTTTTCTTACAATGTACCCACATTTTCTTGCAACATTTCCACCAACACAGCCACTCCCTTGGACGAAACCCGACGTCCATTCACCCCACGTATATCCTTCCATATCCCCCCTGTAGGGTTTTCTTGAACTTCTTTCAAAAGTGTCACAAAGGAACCTCCAAACCTCGCCAATATCGCCTTGGCCGTCACCGCCGAAATACCCGGCACACAACACAACATGATTTCACCCACATTCTCCTTCGTTATATTGGCCCTCTTGATTAACGCCGCACCATGTTGCACATACTCCTTCTCCACCTGCAGTACCCCCTCTGATTTATTCTTCTGTAACTCCCTCTCCACCTTTTCCGCCATCCGCACCAAGAGTTCAGCCGTCTCCTCCAACGACACCGTCCTCATCACCGACATACCCTTGAAAAATTGTATCGACGTCATCGCCGACAACACTCGACGTCGGTCATCTACATCATCCACCATACGTCCCTCAATGACATACACCATGTTGTGCGGCGACAAATCGACCGCACCCAACATACGAAAGGATTGCTCCTTGTACCTACCATCCTGGATAGAGGCCAACAAATCCGCCATCGTTTTCCTCTCGTATATCTGCACCATTTTTCCATCTTCTTGTCCAGACTCTTTTACTACCAACGCCATATCCCCAATGGCCATCGTCTTGCAAACAATGGTGGCACCCTCGTACATACCCAACAGGGGTAATAAGGCATGCTCACGGTCATCTACCCATATTTCTACTTTCAATTCCCTTTTGTTTGACTTTTCTGTATTTTTGTTGGCGTTCTCCGTATTTTTGTTGGCTTTCTCTGTATTTTTGTTGTTCTCTGTTTTTTTGGTTGGTTTTGTGGGAACAGTTTTTTTCCGTTTTGGGAAAGGCCTTACAGGGGCAAAGTCAGGAATGGTTGGGAAAGCATTTTCCATCGTAGTCATCATCTTGTATTCCTATGAAAATAATGTCCATATTACTTCTTTCGACGACGCTTTTGTTTACCACTATAACAACTATAAAGAGCTACCCCACACAGAAGAACAACCGCCATCATTACCAAGCCCGGAACAACCCATATCGATTGTGAAAAATACCCCTGGAATGATTCTACTTCTTGATGTGGTGGCGTGGTTATCCCTATCCCAAGTGACTCTATAGTATCCCATTTTTCTATTTTTGCATGCCAGAAAGGGCGATAGTATACCTTGTTTTGATTGTATAGACCGCATAAATAAGAAAACGAACTGGGGGACAACACCAACACATCGGCATAAATCATATGTTTCAACGATTCCACCACGGAAAGATTGTCCAGTAACTGTATATTATACTTTTTGACCAATTCGTCGAATTCATTGTCGGTTGTCGGTTCCGTCACTAGATAAAAGATACCATTTTGATACTTTTTCTTTAGGGCTTTCACTGTTTGTTCAATTTCGTCAAGGGAATTGTACCTGGAATAAGATATATTTGTGAGTTCACTCACATAATAAGATTCTTTACATACATCACCGCGGCGTGCATGCAATACTATCTTTGGTGCATAATCTACAATTATATCAGCTCTAGGTAGCGCACTCGATTGGTTTTCTCCTGTGAGTTCAATATCAACTCTATCTATTTCAACCTCAATTCTAGTTACTGTATTTGTATCATTTAGATTGTTGTATAATTTTGACAGTATATCATTGTCGAAGATGGTTGGGTCTACATCTCCCAACAGATAAGGTCTTCCCACTTTTACCAAATATTTTTTATCAGAATCGTTCCATTTTTTTAAATGGGCAATCATATTTTTTATTTTGTCCACAGACGGCGTTGGCTCCTCTATGGATAACCATGTTTCCACGTGGTCAAATGTTTTGTTTTCCTCAATGTTTTGTTTTCGGTCCATTTCCGACAATCCAAAAAATTCCTGCACCTGTTGACACTCTTTTTCTGGGTCACTGCATTTTCCCTCTAAATGGTCCATCTCATCTGGATGAAAATCATAAAAAAAATTGTACTTATACTTAGCACAAAAACAAATCACATTCAACATCTTCTGATACTGACTCCCCACACCATCTACCCTCCCCGAAACAGAATACGTCATAAACAACATAAAATCTGTATTCACTATAAAATGGGGAGACTATTTCCTTGCGTCATGACAGGAAAATTGATTTTGTGGTGGTTGGGAAAGGGGGTAAGCATGATGAACTATGATATACCGCGTCGTGTGACTGAATATATTGCAAAAAAGGAAGGAAGTGCTTCTCGGTTTCGTTTGTTGAACAACCCGGAAGTGATTCAGTATTTGTTTCACAATACGTCGTTTTTGAATTTGGATACCACAACAACAACAACAACAAAAGGCACCACCAAGGACCAAGTGATAAGACAGACCAAGACACGAGAAGACGAATGGGGTCAAATGACAATGAAGGAACGACGACCCGACCTGCGACTAGACAAACAATGGACCAACAAATTCGGAGAGCACGTGACAGAGGAAATCCTGTCCCTATTGAATGCCAAAGAAGTGACCAAACCCGTCAAAAAACAACATTTCCAACCCGATTTGGAAACCGAAGACGCCATCTACGAAGTCAAGACACAAACCTATTTCACCACCGGCACCGCCGGCGAAAAAATCCTCGGCTGCCCTTTCAAATACGCCGAAATACCCGTACTTTATGGAAAACCTCTCAAAATCGTATGCATCGGTGGTGCCGAACTCCTTTGTAAAAATCTCTATGGTAATCTGCCCGGCGACAAATGCACCCCCCAGAAACAAAAATTCATCGACTTCTTCCGCGATAATCGTATCGAATTCGTCGCCGCCTCTGACCTACTTCTACAAGCCCTCTCTCACCACAACACTTCTACTTCCTCGGATGAATGTCGATAACACGCACCGGCAACTTGGCCAACCGAATCATTTTTCGACGCGTTTTCCTATCCAATTGTCTCCATATATACGGCATTTTTCTATGCAAAACAACAGCATCCACCATCCGTCTTCGCATCGTCGCCCTTTGCTTTTTTGACATGGGTACCGCTTTTTTACACCGTGCACCATTGTGACACTTCTTTCCAAACATATTACATACCGCCCAATTCTTCGAAAGCGAACGATTCGTCGGCTCATAACAATACGCCGGCCTACAACCCGTCATCACCTCGTCACAGGGCACCTCGTCACACGAAGCATACCTTTTACACGACATCCACTATATACTCCCTGTAGGGCTTTTTTGGAACTTTGTTGGAATTTGATTAAAACAGTTTTGTAGACGCCTTACAGAGGTGGTTTGTTGATTAAAAAAACCCACCCTGTAGGGCTTTGTTGGAACTTTGTTGGAACTTTGTTAAAACTTTGTTGGAACAAGTTTGTAGACGCCTTACAGAGGTGGTTTTATTTATTCATCATTCCTCCCTGTAGGGCTTTGTTGGAACTTTGTTAAAACTTGATTAAAACTTTGTTAAAACTTTGTTAAAACTTGATTAAAACTTGATTCAAACCAGTTTTGTAGACGCCTTACAGAGGTAAATGAAATACAGAGTAAACTGTCTTTTTACATTATGACTAAAAAGACGGTTTGAAAGAATATGTTTAGAGGACGAGGTATTTAAGGAGGAGTACCTCTATCCCAGTAGGTTCGGTTGTTGTTGCGTCCGATGGGGCGGGTGATGGTGGCGAGGGGAAAGACAGTATTTTGAAGTTGTGGGAGAGGACGGTTGACACCATTTTGGTCAAACCAGTTTTCAACCATGTATCCGCGGCCGACCTGGTAGGCGAAGCCGGCTTTCTTGGCGCCACCGCCCTGGTCCTGGTTTGAAGTGGATGTGTAATTACGAGCTTTTTTGGATGCGTTTGATAATCCCATCGGTATCTATAAGTTGGTACAAGATTATTTTTTTGTTCTAAACATTTCGTTTGGCAAAATTGAATAGAGGCTTTCCGTGTCTTTCCTTGTACTTGCATGATTTCCGATAGATTGGCCGCCGTCAAAATAAACGACATTCACCGCGTCGAGCAAAACAACGAAGAAATTTTGGTTTTCGACCCATTCAATCCCGTCAACAAAGAAATCGAAGAATCCGACGTCCGTGCCTTGTTGTCTCGTTTTGGTATCCCTGCGTCCGTCCCTATTGACAACATGGCCCTCTACCGTCGCGCCTTTGTCCACAAATCCTATGTACGCAAACCCGAACTGGAAAACAAGGAACGCGGTGTTGTCATTGCGCCTAAACCCGACGACTGTATGGCATTGAAAAGCAAATCCAATGACCGCCTTGAATTCGTCGGCGACGGCGTTCTCGAATGCATCACCAAATACTACTTGTACGAACGTTTTCCTAAAAACGACGAAGGTTTCATGACCGATACCAAAATCGCACTGGTGAAAAACGATGCGATTGGTCAACTGGCACTCGATATTGGCTTGCATAAATGGTACATTCTTTCGAAAAATGCCGAGCTAAAGAATACGCGTAACAATATCAAAAAGTTGGGAAACCTGTTTGAAGCCTTTTTGGGTGCCATGTTTCTCGATTTCAACAAAGTCTCCGTCGATGACCCCTTGTTCAAAACAGGTTTCCTCGGACCCGGCTTCCAATTGTGTCAAAAATGGTTGGTCCATCTTTTCGAAACCCCCGGACTCGTACCCTGGCATCGCATCATTGAAACCAACGAAAATTACAAGAACCAACTCCAAGTACTCATCCAAAAAGAATTCAAAACCGTACCCCTATACCTCGAACAAGGTGGTACTAATAATACCGTCCTGTCAGAAGGTATTACCACATTTCATATGGGTGTTTATTTGTGTTTGGGAGTTCCTACCCACGTCGCCGAAACAACATGGCAAAAGGCACGACCCATTGAATCGTTTTCCTCTTGGAAACAGGTGCACGAGGATACAGCCCAACAAGGCGGTCGTATCTTGGTTTTGTTGGGGCAAGGAAGCAACAAAATCAAGAAAAGAGCGGAACAAGCAGCCTGCCAAATTGCCTTGGAAAAATGTGTGTCTTTCGTCTAGAAAGAAAAATACATCGGTATTTGAGTACATCGGTATTTGAATATATCGAAATTGTTTAAAATGATTTTGATGTTTTAAAAATCATTTTTAACTATTTTTTATTGATTAAGTATCTTGACAATTGGGTACAGGATTATCATTGCTTCCAGGCACGTAAAAGGTCGACGTTTGACCTTTGTTTTGGTTCATGTAGATGGTTTGGCCATCGGAAAAAGTGTCATTCTGGGTTTGAAGAAAGGTATCGAAGCCATATGCACCATTGAGTTTTTGTGGTGCCATTTTGATATTGCCTTGTTCATCCATGTAAACATCGTACAACGGTTCGTTGGGATTGCAAGCCTTGGTTTTCAGAGGAATATCATTATGGAATTGGTAGGATGTTGTATCATGACATTGAGTTCCTACAATGGCACCGGCTACCGCGAGACCAATGGGTCCATAGGCCGCACCTGCCAAGAGGATGCCTGCTTCCCCTCCTGCCCCTCCACAATTGTTGTTTGTTTCCGAACTTCTAAATCCTGCATCGGCGACCAAACATTGTTCTGTTCCTTTGTTTCTCAAGTTCCAATCGATGTAATCATAGTCCCAATACTGATTCGCATTGGTGGCGTCGCATCTTTTCATGACCACCGTCCCGTTTGAATCTTCCAAACAATACTCTTTGTTGTTGCCAAATTGAATTTGATTGCCCATGGGCACCGCTCCATATGTTTGTCCATATGGCCAAATATTGGTATTCCCCGCTTGCAAAGGCATACAAGAACTTAGTTCAAACTGCATGAGTTTGTGTTTCAAGGGCAATACAAATGCTGTATCAGCATTAATTCTCGTAGTTCCTTTGTTCTCTTCCAATATCTCGTAATCATTCCGAATATTAAAACTTTTATCGTCACTCCCCCCAGTAAACAAAGGATGCAAACTCTTCATGAATTCCGGGTCAAAGGATGGCTTGTTGTTGGCTATTTTGTTAATCAAACTGGATTGCACCATGTAATTGAATTTATGCAAATTTTTTGATAAATCATTGGCATAACCATTCGTCATATCTTGAAAGTAGTGGTCTTCTGTCTTGGACATATTGATGGGCAAGTAATCCAACAATTTTAACGCCGCCTCGTTTTGCATACAACTTTTGGAAGTACAATCTGGAGGCAACAGGGCAGGATTGAAAGAAAGGGTTGGATGTATAGAAACACCCGTACAATCCAAACATACTTCGGGGTTCAACCACGTAGAAGTTGCCGTATTCCAGGAATGATTGATGGCCAAATCAGACGGATTGTCCGGCAAATCATTCAAATTGCCATACTTGTCGACACGATATATGGTGGTCGGATTGGTGACATTGACACGGTTCGTCGTTGTCCTTGTATTTTTGCCTCCTACATGACATTTTATAAATGTTCCCTCGGGATAAATGTCCGTTTTTCCATTCTTGATATGTGGGTCCTTGTATTTGGAAGTCTGATGATAATACGAAGGAACAGAAAAACGGAAATTACCCTTGTCACACGCCGGGTTCAGCGAATGACCCAAATATTCTTGAAACGGCGGTACCGTACCAGAAAAATCAGTCACATCAAAATAACTCGCATTCGCCACATGAATCGTTTGAGGAGTAAACTGTTTGTATCCATTGTAATCCAATATGTTTGTAAATTGTGACAATTTAAGCAAACCATTGTAATCCATAACCATAAAAGTATCTCGTATCAATTGAGTTTCGTCCGGTGTCATTTTCCCAGTCAAACCATTGTTTTGCAACGCCTGCAAATCCAAGTTCTGAAACTGCACAAATGTTCCTTCTACTGGTGGCACCTTGTAAGCCACCATATTCGAACAAATGTCAATCGTGGAATTGCACGACTCACTTGGTGTCGACGTCAAATTACATTGCACATAATGCGCCATATCCTGGTAACCAGGCTGCCACGATTTTGCCACGTCCTCATTTTTATACATTCGCAAATACATGTGATTCGGATTGCTATCCGGCACAATAGCACGATAATAATTCGGAAGCAGCGGATTCGCCGAATTCTTGCACATTACCGTATCCCCATTCTTGAGTTTTTGTCCTTGACACTGAACCACTATGTTCACAGGGTCCGTCACTCCCGGTTGATTCGTAACTCCACCATTCGGAGCCGGCGTACCCGAATTGATTGTACCCCCCGTCGTCAAATCACTCTCTATCCAAGCATCTCGCAACGCCGGTGACAATGAATCCAAACTCTTGTTTTCACATCGAAATGTCGTCTGCCCTGGCCTCACACACGAATAACCTCCCCCCAATGCCGTAAACGTATGCAACCCTTTCAAATTCGAATGATACACCAACCACGACCATAAAAACCCCACCGCACAACTAATACCCACCGCCGTCAACACACTGACCATCGAAAAACATTGGTACGACAACAACCATCCCGCATCCACCAACACCAACAAAGGAAACAAGGCAAGCAACGGCAAATCATTACCCCCCTTGTCAAATTGCATAATCGGATAAGCCAAATAACAAGCCGTATAACAATAAATTAAAATACTTAAAGGCAACTTGGACATAGGTGTGGCTTCCCCTAAAGACAACACATGACAATGGACTTGGTCACCAGCTCGCCCTCGCTTGGGCAAATCAAACAATGACAAACTATTCCCTGTCAGGATTCCCAAAAAACAGGCAAACAACAGGCCCGCAATGTAAATTATACACTTCAAATCTTGTTGGAAAAAAGAAGACAATACAAAAAAAGATACCAACAAAAACGGCCCCATACGAAAAGCAAAATAAAACAAGTTCAGCAAACTAAAATGCATCCATTCCCCTTGTACATACCCTACAGAAAAAACAAGAAACGTTTTTACTCTTACAGAAAAAACAAGAAACGTTTTTACTCTTACAGAAAAAACAAGAAACGTTTTTTCTCTTACAGAAAAAACAAGAAACGTTTTTTCTCTTACAGAAAAAACAATCAAGGCAACAATCGTTCGTATTGTTGTTGCAACTCTTGCAACGTTTTCATGATTTGATTGTACACCGCCTCATTCGGAAATGTGTCTTTTTCTGACTCCACAGCCGATAACGATTTCTTACCATTCGCCACCATCGCCTTACTGAACTTGAACAACGCAGATACCATCTTATCATCCGCCGACAACGACATACTCATCAACTTCTCCACATTCCCCTTGTGAAACACATAATTATCATACACTGTAGCATATACCTCCTGGTTCTTGTCCACCTCCAATTGACTCATCCCCCGCTGCAACACCAAACTCGATTTCTTACACACATCACGTATTGTTGCCACATCCGCCACCCTCTTTTGCAAACCCTCTACACCCTGTAAAGATTCCTTGAATCCACCTTGTAAAGATTCCTTAAAAGGGTTCTGGAAACTCTCTACAGGGGGTTTGGTAATAGGTTCTACTTTGGTGCGCCACCGTTTGACACAAAGATAACGGTTGGGTTCTTTGGACGATATGTCAGCTATGGCCACGGGTGTTGGTTTGTGACACTGATTGTGCTTGGACTCGCTCTGAATACTGCGCATGTCCATTTGGTATACGATTTCGCCCCATGAAAGGCCCACCGTGAGACCGACAAGACCTCCCAGAAGAATGCGAATATAAGAGGCACATTGAAACATGCGAAGCCAAAGGATATCAAACAGAATCAACAGGGGAAAAAAACACAAAAACAAGACATTTTGCGATTGCAATTTTTCTTCGAATATGGGAACAGCAAAATAACAATAAATATAAGTGTACACGGCCAAACTGAGTGGCAGACCTGACAAACGTTCGCCCGAGGGCAATCGAAGGGGTGAGCATACCATATCGGGTGTCAATGATGTTTTTTTGGGGAGGGCAGCGCCGACCACAATGGTGAAGAAGCATGCCATGATGACACCCACAAAGAGAATCAAATTGCTGTAATCTTGATGGAACAATGAAAAAATCATGAAATACGCCACCAACAAAAACGGCCCCAAGCGAAAAGCTAAATAAAAAAGACGGAAAATACTGATGTTGAATGGATTCATATTTGCGTTCTTTCTTGTCTAGTATAACACAAGAAAGAACAAAAATCTTCTTTTATATATATGAACTACAATACAAGGAAACAACATAGAAAAAAACGTTCTATCACCAAAAAAATAGGAGGAAATTGGTTTTTCTCTTTGTTTCAACGCAAATTCGTCATTGGGAAAACATACCTCGTTCGGTTCACAAATGGCGAGGTTGAAACATTTTTAGTCAAACCAATGCAAACCGATACAAACGACCTTGTTCAACTACAAAATACAACAAATGAAAACGATATCCGGGTTGCTTTTAAAAAAATAGTAGACAACAAACATATTCGAAACGCTTCAAAAATTCGGTCTGTCGCCCCTTCAAGACGCGTTTCAACAACAACCCCTTCAAGACCCATTTCAACAACAACCCCTTCAAGACGCGTTTCAACAACAACCCCTTCAAGACCCATTTCAACAACAACCCCTTCAAAAGCCGTTTCGAATCCAGAGGAAGAAAAACCAGAGGAAGAAAAACCCTACGATGGAATGTCTTCTCTTGACAATTGTGATATTTGTTATGAATCTCTTGGAAAAAGTTACGGAAAATGTAATAAATGTAATTGTAAAGTATGCCTACCTTGCAAAAAAAGAATAAAAAATAAAATAGGAGGTAATACTGTTTGCCCCATGTGCAGAAATGGATTATTAAAAAATGAAAAAAATAAATAAATATAATAAAATTACACGACCATAAATCATACTTTTTTTTAAAAATCCTTACATTTTCCCTGTAAGGATTTTTACTACTTATGGCACCAATGGATAGTCATCCGCCGACGATTCCGTCCCCGTTCGACACTGCTCCATAATGACTTTCAACCGGTCACCCTTGAGGATACGTTCCTTTTTCAAAAAATCCGCCCCAATTCGCACACAATTCCGATACTCGTTGACCACACTTTTTGTCAATTCATGTGCAGAATTGATGAGATGAAACACTTCGTCGTCCACCAACTCCTTGTAACGGTCGGACCCCTGTGGATAAATGACAGGACCCCGACCCATACCATAATCCATGACCATACGTTTGGCCAATTGATACGCCTGGTCAAAATCCATGGATGCACCCGTCGTCGTCGATACACCATACAATTCCTCCTCCGCCACCCGCCCCGCCAACAATATCATCAAATGCTCAAACAATGACTCCTTCGTATAAATCGTCGTCGTCGTCCCCTCGAATATTGTCGAACCCGGCGCATTTGGCGACGACAAATTTATCGACACCTTGGTCACCTTGGCATGATGCTTCGACAAAAAACCCACAATCGCATGCCCCATCTCATGCACCGCAATGCGGTCCACCATATCCTCCGTCAACTGATGCTCCGTCGGCTGCCATCCCAACAACATCTTGCTCAAAACCATGTCAATGTCTTCCATCTGCATCTGCGACCTGTTTTGACGCAACGCATACAACATCGCCTCGTTCAACACATTCTCGATTTGCGCCCCCGACAACCCCACAGTCAACTCCACCAAATCCTCCAACCGTATTGCCGCCGCATCGTACGGCTTTCCTCGCAAATGTATACCCAAAATAGCCTCTCTCGTTTTCGCATCCGGCAATCCAATGAAAATACGCTTGTCAATCCGTCCTGGACGTATCAACGCCGGGTCCAACAAGTCCGCACGGTTCGTCGCCCCAATCAAAAAAACACCAGACGATGACACAAACCCATCCAACCCAATCAATAACTCATTCAACGTATTGTCACGCTCCGATGTGGAGCCCTCTCCATCCCCCGAACGCTTTCTCCCTACGGCATCTATCTCGTCAATGAAAACCACACAGGGCCGGTTTTTTCGTGCGAGGTCGAACAATTCTCGCACACGCGAGGAACCGACTCCGATATATTTGTCCTGAAACTCGGAACCACTAACGGGGATAAAGGCGGTTTTGGTGGTTCCGGCGAATCCCTTGGCCAAAAGTGTCTTTCCGTTCCCAGGCGGACCCTCCAAGATAAGACCCTTGGGGATACGAACATTGTATCCTGCATACTTGCTATAATTCAACAAAATATCAATGCATTGACCCATCTCCTCCTTCACCAAATCATACCCACCAATATCAGCAAACGTCACATTGCAATCACGCACCACACTGAAATGTTCCGACTTGTCAGGCTTCTCCTCTGAAGAACGAGTTTGACGCAATGCCCTCATCAATGGTGACTCCCTTCTCTCTTCTCGTTCCCCCTCCCCGTCCCCGTCCCCTTCTTCTCTTTCTTCCTCCTCCCATACTCGACGATTCCTCCTCTTTTGACGACCCCTCGACGACACATTGCGCACATGTATCTTCCACAATGGCTCTATATACAATGTGGGCTCTTCTTCTTCTTCTTCTTCTTCCTCTTCTTTATCTTCTTCTTTTTTTTCTCCAAAAATGTGTATCCCTTTACCTGAAATCATACTTATGTCACGCTCTGTCTGGTTACGATTCAAACGACGCAAATATTCCTCGTAATAAGAACCCCCTTGCCTCTTCAATATCGGCCAATACGAAGTCCCTCTCGTCGGCGTTTGCTGCACCATCGTCACAACACACCGATGCAATCTATTTCCACAAAGAGGTGGACGCAAGTACGGCAACAAACAAAAAAAGACCCACTTCATAGATGTAGTCACTGTTTTCAAATATCTAAACCAGTTTGACTCCGTACGTCAAAAACACTTTTGTGGAAACCCTACAGGGGGTATGTGTTTATTCCGTTAGGTAATGTAAAAAAATTTTTTTGTGTATGTATCACATTCAAACGATTTGTTCCAAATCACAAATGCGCCAGTATTCGGTGCCTCCATGTGGCATAGGTCGTTCCAAAATAAAGGGAATGACTTTTTTTTCCAATTCCATTTCGGCAATGACAAAACTGTCGACCAAATCTGGTGGCACGGTGACGAATGGCTGCGCCCCTTCCTCCAATTGTCGTGCTCTCTCTCCCAAAATTCTTGCTTTTTCGTATTTGGACAGAAATGGCAGCGTTTTGTGCAGTGGGTCTATGATTTCACCATGGATGCTGCGAATCACATGCGCCATTTGCTGAATTTCCTCCATACTTCGAAATTGGAGCTCGGGATGGTACTCTTGCAATACATTGTTTTTCATTTCTTTGCCAATCTTGCGAAACATACCCTCCTTGTCAAAATCCGTTTCTTCCTCGTCTGATGAGGAATACATGTCCTCTTCTCCTTCTTCTTCTTTTTCTCCTTCTCCTCTTGTACCTTCTTCTTCTTTTTCTCCTTCTTCTTTTTCTCCTTGTTCTTCGTTTCCTCTGTAGGAATCTCCCTCTTCCCCCTCCTCGTCGTCGTCTTCTACAATAGCATCACTGCGTCTTCGCAATACCGTCGGCCTCTCCTCTTCATCATCGTCATCAGAATAATTGTTCATAGGTAACAGGATGAGAGAAATAGTTTTATGCTGTTTCGTTTTCAATTTTATGGGGGGTTATGATAGAGAGGAAATTATTCATTGTCGATGAAAAAAAAGGTATCGAAAAGGTCTTTTAAAAAGAGGGGCAAAAGTAGATTGGGTGGTGAAAAAATAGGAGAGGGTTCGTATGGTTGCACGTATACGGAGGAGCCATTACGATGTGTCAACAACAATCGTATCATTGAGGAGTTGATTCAACAGATAAGAAAGGCGGAGCAGTTGCCGGATTTTGATATGGACCCGCATCATTTGGTAAGTAAAATGATTCAGAAAAAGAATGCTTTTCGTGAGACGGTTCAGTTCCAACAGATGTTGAAATTGGACCCCAAGTATGAATTCCATTTGCGTTTGTATGGAGAATGCGAGGTGGATGCGGACGATGCGGAGAATTTGGCACAGATTGAAAAATGTGGAATTGACGATGTGCGTTCGATTCAAACGCGGTTGGGCGATTTCAAATTGAATCAGCAGGACATGCGCAATCGGCAAGAAATCAAGACGTTTTTGACAGACAATTTGATTTTGATGTTGGAAGAAAATGGCGGCCACGATTTGAAAAAATTACAGGAAGAGGACACTTACTCTTCGTGGTCTCTGGTCAAAACAATGCAGTTTTTTGTGGAATGCACACGTATGTTTTATGGTATCGTCATCATGGACAAGAACGAATTCAATCATATGGATATCAAATCAGACAATGTCTTGTACGATAATGACAAGAATCGCCTCAATTTCATCGATTTCGGTTTGTCGGTCAATTACAAGCATTTCTTGGAAAAAATTTCCGGATGGTCCAACGTCTTTCATTACAATACCATTCTTGAAAAATTCATGGTCTCCAACAACGGTGAATACTATCCCAACAAACTCAATACCAAATTCGACCTCGTTGTCCCCAAAAAAGGTACACCTGTCGAATATGTTTTCAATATCGATTCCACCTACTATGTCCAATTCGTCAATTTCATCGACAAAGAAATCAAGAAAATGATTGACCCCTACAGGACTGACCCCACCCTCCAAGACCGACTCAAAAAAGATTATCTCGACATGATTACCGAAATCATCCTCAAAGAAATAGACTACGAAGTCTTTGCCGACCGCGTCATCAGCCATGTCAATATATACCAACTCGGCCTCTTGATGATGTTTCTCCTCAAAAACCTCGAGTCACAAGTACGCGCCTTTGACAAAGGCTTCGGCTCACATCTCTTTGAATCACTCCAAGACCTCTTTTGGAGCATGCTTCGACCCAACGTATTCCAACGCTTCGACTCCTTTGTCAGCCCCACTAAAAATATCTTCAACACCTACCTCAAACGTTTGGTCGAACAAGGACTCATCCACATCGAGACCGACACCAACACAATACAAGAAGGACACACCTTACGCACCCTTCGTGGCCTCGAAATGTCCCTCGCCACTTCACCCCTCCTCATCAACACAACGATAGACCCCATATTGCAATCCCCTATCGAATCCCCTCTTGACCTCTTGAATCTGTCTCAATTGTCCCGTTATCTGAACCCTACAGATGGGGTGGGAGTCATTATTCTATTGCAAGAACTGTTGGATAACGTCGAAGCCATCGAAAAAGAATTGCCCTCCGAACTACGACTTATCCAATCCATCAAACCCATTCTGATGAAATGGACCAACCCCGAAATAAATCGCGAAACACTCCTTCAACAAATCTTGCAACCTCTGCACACTCTCGACAACATTCGCAACCAACGCAAAATCCTCCTCCAACGCTCCCAATACCTTCAAAACAAAAAAACAGAACAACTCACTACCCTCAAAATAGAACGACGTACCCTACTACAACAATCCAAAGATGCCACCGAAATCACACGCAATATTCAACTTTTAGAAAAAGAACTACAAACCTCACTGAACCCTCCTAACCTGACCGACCTTCAAAAAACACAAGAGATTCCCACCATCAATACAAACATCGCAGCCAATACAATACCCAATGCCATACCCAATGCCATACCCAATGCCATACCCAATGCAATACCCAGAATGATTCCTAATGCCGTACCCAGAATGATTCCCAATGCCGTACCCAGAATGATTCCTAATGCTATACCCACGTTTCAACCACTTGCCATGAGAGGAGGTTTCACACACAAACGCAAGAAATTGAATCGAAAAACATTTAGAAAAAGAATCTAGTATAGAAGCAAACCACTATAAAAGTTATGCGCAATCCTTTTTGTTCTTCCTGTGACAACATGATGTATTTGAATATGAAGCAAGCAGCAGGCAAGGGTGCCACCGAAACATTGGAATATTTCTGTCGTTGTTGCAAGAGTGTGGAGCCCATTGAAAACCAAAACATGGTCGTCCCCATCTTAAAGACATCGGTGGAAAACCGTGACACACAATTTCACTTGATAGTCAACGAATACACCAAATTCGACCCCACCTTGCCACGTATCGACAACATTCCCTGCCCTAACCCAGAATGCCCCGTACAAGAACATAAGGAAATCATCTATTTACGCTACGATGACGCCCATCTCAAATACCTCTACGTATGTACCGAATGCGACTTCGTTTGGAGCCGGTAAAAAACAAAGCAAGCAAAAAAACAGATAAAAAACAACAATCCTGCTATTATTTATTTATTTATTGATTTTCATCATCCCTCCTGTAGGATGTTGACAATCTGTTGTAAAAACTTTTGTAAAAACCTGTTTTAAAACGCCTTACAGAGGGTATGTTTTGATTCTCTTTTTTTGATTTTCATTCATTCATTCACCCCTGTAGGGTCTTTTGATTAGATTTAAAAACCTGTTTTAAAAACGCCTTACAGAGGGTATGTTTTTATTTTCATTCATCCCTGTAGGGTCTTTTGAATTGTTTTGAAAAACTTGTTTTAAGGGTAAGGAAAAAGAAACATGGGGCTATAGTAACCGAATGTTATCAAAAATGTGGGAACCCTTGTTTCCTTTGGCGGGGCTGGTCTTATTGGGCACCCTCTTTTTTCTCTTATTACAACCAAAGACGGAAGAAGGATTCAATCCCTCTTCTTCTGTCACATTGGACCCTGGTTTTTTCATGGGTGACCAATTGCCTCTCGAAAAAATATCGGTGCAGGGTCAAAAAGAAGTACAAGGCTTGTCACCGAGTGGCAATCCGATAAGTTTTTACCAAAACGAGCAGGGACAAATTGTCCCCATCGAAGTCCCCGTCGGATTCTATATCGACAACGATGGCAATGTCGTACGCATTCCTCGTGGTGCTGTGCCACTTGGCAACGGAGGTTTTCAACCCATTACTCTGATGACGCAATTCGGGTCCAATATACCCATGTCGACACATCCAGAGGCCAACGATTTGTTGGTGTATAACAAGGACAATTTCAATATTACGTACCATAGCATTGACCCAGCGCAGTATTTTGGACTGAAGGATTTGGTGAAAACGGATGGCTCCATTGATTTTACCAAATTGTATGATTTGTATGCGCCGGTGCAATTGAATAAGCCGCCTTACCAACCTAGTTATGCGGATGCCGTGTTGTTTTCGGAATATGGTCGACAATCGGTGAGTGGTGTCAAATAAGAAAATATTATGGGTTCATAAAATAGTGTTGGTAATAATATATATGGGGAAATTGAAACTCCGATATATTATTTTCGTCTTGGTTTTTATTACGACGGTTTGTTATTTGTATCTCGTAAGAAATGAAAACTTTGAAGTTGTCAATAATATACCGGTGCCCCCTCCAGGCGAATCGGTTGATTTGAAGAAACAAAAGATATATGAATCGGTGAAGGATTTGATAGACCAATGTCCGGAATTGAAAACCGATGGAAACAGTCTTGTTCATCTTATCAATTCCACTTCTGGATTTGGTAGTCAATTCACTATGATTGCGCAAAACATTTACTATTTGCATTCCTTGAATCCGTCTCTCACAATTGTACCCTTGTTTGTGACAAGTTCCGATAATTTCAAATATTTGGAACCGGGTATCGACAATTCTTTTTTCCTCTATTTTCGTATGGTCGGTAATGTACCAAAACAAACGTATAACCACTATTATGTAAACGTGGGTGTTTTGAATGAACTACCTTTTTTTAATGGGGATGTCATTCCACCCATGGAGTCCGATGTAAATCGTCGGTACATAATGCATTTTAGAGAACATTTTGAACCCATATTGAATCCTTCTGTCAAGGAGCATATGAGTCAAATTACCAGGTCGAATCCATTGGTCGGAATACACATTCGAAGTCTGGCTCAAAAATCTGGACACCAACCTGGATATCTTTCCATGTCGTTGGACGACCGTTTGAAAAAAGTAAGTGATTCGTTGGGCAAAGACATTTCCCTCTTTGTCATGACCGATGTCGATGATTATATTGTCAAAGCCAAACAGATTTTCCAATGTCCTGTGTACTACATCGATAATATCGATAGAATCCCTACAGGGGATAAGGACTCTGTTCCTCTTCTCAATTCTGGTTACAAACTAGGGGCCGACATTATGAATGAATGCTACGCCATGAGTCTTTGTGACAAATTATACGTGTCCAACAGCAATATTCCCTTTTTGATAAACATGATTCGTCCAGACATTGAAATGATTGGTTACTAAGATAATACTATCATAATACAAAGAAACAATGATGGGGTCCGTCTTTTTTTTACGCAAAAAAAAAAAGGCTTCCATGCATCTTTCCATCATCGCACCACAGTCAGAATCAACAAAGACAGATTTTACAAAGACAGATTTTACAAAGATAGAATCCAATACTGAACATACTTGTCTGATGGTATCTTCTGCCGGTTTGGAAAAATCGTGCGATTTGCATGACCCCTATCCCGAGAATCGTAATAGGAGTGGGTTCATTGAACACACTCCTTGGCACCAAGTCGAATATGGCACCATTGTCTACATACACAATGATTTCATTCCTTATTTTGTATCTTATATTTTACCCACATTGAATGCACCGATTGTTCTCGTGACAGGGGGAGGTGACCAAACCATATGGCAGGATTTTTTCATGGACGAAGAATCTTTTTGTCACTTTGTAGAACATCCATGTCTGTTGCATTGGTTTGCACAAAACGCCGTTTTGTCGCATCCTAAGTTGACCACAATGCCCATCGGTTTGGCCCTTCATTCAATAAATCACAAAGACGGAAGTACTGTGGACATTTCGACTCCTTCTCGTTTAATGGACATCATGTTGGAGATTCGTGCCGCTGCGAAACCATGGTCCAAACGCATCTGTTGTGCCTATGCGAATTTCCAGTTCCTTACAAATACGCGTTACGCATGGGACCGACACGATGCCATGAAACGTTTGTCCCCTGCATGTGTTTTCTATGAACCTGTCAAAGTAGACCGTTACCAATGCTGTCTGCGTCAGTCTGAATATGCCTTTGTCATTTCGCCTTTTGGCGGTGGGTATGATTGTCATCGTACTTGGGAAGCCTTGGTGCTCGGCTGTATTCCCATCGTACATAGTTCGGGGCTGAATTCGTTGTGGGAAGACTTGCCTGTGTTGGTGATTGATGATTGGTCCGATGTGTCAACCGAATTGTTGCAAAGAACCCTACAGGAGTTTGCGGGGAGGTCATTTCGTTATGAAAAGTTGACGCTGGCGTATTGGGTCGACCAATTTCGAAACAAAAAATTGAAACAAAAGAGTATGTCAAGAATACAATGAATTGAAATAGATGAATAAAGAATTGACAAAACGTATTGAGAATCTACCAGATGATGTAAAAAAATATATCTATCATGCATTTCTGAAGGACGAAATACATTATAGGAAATTTCGACGACTCTTGGAAACCCAACGCAGTCGCACAATGGATATATGTGATATCCGACCTCTTATTCCTAACATTCTTTCCCAACCGGGTGTCGTTCATCTCCTTCGTAAGAATATACCACAATTTGACTACGTCTATACCATGTACAAAATAAAGGGAGACAGGTATGGTATGCGCTCAACATGTATGGCAAAGGGAAATGATTTTGCCTTGGCACTTCTCTATTACTTGGTCTTACAGAATGGGATAGAATAGATTTGACTATACTTGTATGTGTGCATATCATTGAAACAGTTTGGAAAAGGCCTTACAGGGGGGTTTAAAATAGGTGGGTAATACATGAGGAAAAGAAATTGGCTAATACGTACCCTCCTTTTTTTCTTGGTCACTATTCTTGTATATTTTGTTGTTCGACAACATGGTTCTTCCAACGAGGCCATGACCAATGAATCGACGAGTGAATGTCAATGGGACATTGGTTTCATTGTTACACGGCATGTTAATAAACAGGAATCCAACAAGGTATGGATACAATGTGTCAAACAAATTCGCAAATTCTATCCCGACTATCCCATAGTCATTCTGGATGACAATTCCAACCAGGAATTTGTCAGTGTGGACGAAGAGGCGGAAGATTTTATGGACAATGTACACGTTCATTTCGTGGAACCGGAACATTACAAATCGGCGGAATTGCTGCCTTATTATTACAATTATGTCAACAAATGGTTTGATACCATGATTTTCATTCAGGATTCGATATTTATGAACAGTTATTATGATTTTAGGACGGTTGACAAGGTGAAATTTATTGCATATTACGATGAGGAAAAAACTAAATTCAAAAAAATACAACCAGACTACAATGAAAATATAAGGAATATTCTTCTTTTTCTCGACAATCATGAACCACTCATCGAATACAGTGACAAAAATACATGGCAATTGTGCTGGGGTATGATGAGTGTCATTCAATACCCCTTTTTGAAACACATCAATGAAAAATACAATTTCAAAAATTTATTGTACAAAATTAAAAGCCATGATGTTCGAATTTGGTGTGAAAGAGTACTCGGTGTCATTTTTTGCTTTGAAGTACCCTCATTGGAAACAGACCCCTCTGTATTCGGCAATTGTAGTAACATTACAGATGCCGGGTACAACTACAATTCATTCATATCAGGCATCCTTCCAGATTCCTACGATATACCCATACTTAAAGTATCCTTGAATCGATGAAAATAAATACACTCACAGATATATCCTCTATCCCTTTATATATATCTTCTACGTCTATGGAAATAATTCGTACCAGATTCAACGAACTCTGTGCGAAACCGTCGGATATCCATGAACATTTGCCCACCTTGTACCACTATGCGCGTGAATGCGATTCAGTCATTGAAACTGGTGTCCGCGGCTGCGTTTCCTCTTGGTCTTTACTTTATGGTCTCTTGGATTCTGATAGAAAATCGAAAAAACGACTTGTCTTGAATGATATTCAAGAGTGCCATGTGGACACCATCATGGACGCCTCCTCGGCACTTTCTGACAAAATCCATGTGTCTTCTGCCTGGGTATCCAACCTGTTGTTGGAAATCGATGAACCCGTAGACATGGTGTTTATCGATACCTACCATGTCTACGGCCAATTGAAACGCGAACTAGCACATTTTGCCCCTCATACCCAAAAATATTTGGTCATGCACGACACCACCATCGATGGTATCACCAGCGAAAGTGTTCGTAACAAACATGACATCCCATCCAAAATGCTGGAAACCGGCTACTCCGAATACGAAATCACACAGGGATTATGGCAAGCCGTCGAAGAATTCTTGGCCGACCATCCCGAATGGACCCTCTTGGAACGGTACGAAAACAACAATGGACTTACCGTCTTGGCACGTCACTATTGAACTTTTATTTCATTTTCGAACGCGATGTGTCTTGCCTGCACGTCTACTACGATGAGTGCGACGGCGATGAGTTCGACGGCGACGCCCACCCACAATTTTTGCATCTGTAAAAGTATATTTATTAGTTTCATAATGAATATTTGGTTCTTCACTTAATAAATATAAATCAATTATATTATTTCCTAAATCTTTTACACGGTAATTCTTACCTACTGGAAGACCTTTCGGTCCTATGAAAATAAACGATGTAGGACGTGACTCAACGTTTGTAGTTAAGTACTTTAAAAATATCGTTCATTCATTGGATTTTTTTTATCATCAAGTAAATAAACGTAATAATAATATTTATGATTTTTATTTTTTATATCATTAAAAATTCTAGTTCCTGTACCTTTGAACCTATCAGGATTAGTGTTAGTGAAATCTATAAAATATTCTGGTGGAATATTAGTATCGATTCTAGATGATTTTTGAACAGATTCTATAAATGAATCACTTGGACTTGGTAAAAACAATGAATAATGTTCTTGTTGTTCTTGTTGTTCTTGCATTCTTATACATTACACCAATATAAAATCCATATTTGGCGTGAAATCATACAATTTGTCAATCCCCTTTTTTCACCCGGAAACTATCCGCGTCAAAATGCCGCGTCGACACCTCGAAAATCTTGCCCTCTTCCAACGCCTCCAACTGATGCGGCTCACCCCTTTCGTTCGTAATCACATCCCCCACCTCCAACACCTCCCTGTAAGGCATCCCACACTCCGTGTCTATCCAGTGCAACAAAAAACGACCTTGTGCAACATACCATGTCTCTTTTTTCTGTACATGGTAATGCAGCGAGAATTTCTTGCCGGCGTCGAAACAAAGGATTTTGCCGCAGTATTCGTCGTTGTTGACGAAAATGATTTCCTGTCCCCAGCCCTTGGGTACAAATTCTACAGGGAGTTTTTTGGTTAGGGGTGGTGAGAGGGGCAAGGCCTCGTCGACATGGAAAGATTTGTCGTCATAGTAGACGTCGTAATGTGGCTTGCCCATCAAGAGTTGGTTGTAAGGGATGTCCCAGGCTTGCAATTGCGACTCTGTTAGGTCTTTGTGGTCGATGCCCGAAGTTTGTCCACGGGCGGTCCATATGGTGATGTGATGGCCTTGGGCTTTCAAGCTGCGAACATAGTCGATGCGTTCTTGGATAGGTTGGGACTCTGCGTAATGGGAGCCGATGGTGCGACAGAGGGTGTTGTCGAGGTCAAAAAAATAGCGTTTCATGATGCTAATGAATATGGTAATGAAACGCTATTTATGTTTTTTTTATTAAAAATAAAATATACTACAACTGTTTATATGAAAACCAATAACCTGATAGAAAAGAATGTGTTTCAATCTTGGAAAACCAAACAGTTGCATCCTGTTATTCAAGAAAAGGTAGACCGACAGAAAGCAAGAAATCCTGGATATACATTTCATTTGTTTGATGACAATGATATGGATTTGTTTGTAAACACCGTGTATTCAGGTCGTATTGCAGAGGCCTATAATCGATTAAATATTGTCGTGGCCAAAGTAGATTTTTGGAGGTATCTTGTGTTGTATCATTATGGTGGCGTCTATGTCGATATGGATTCTGAAATTGAGTGTTCTTTGGATGACGATTTGTTGCAACCAGGTGACGAAGCCGTATTTTCACAAGAAGGGAATCCAGGTTTTTTTCTTCAATGGGGACTGATTGCAAAAAAGGGCCATCCTGTTTTGAAACGAACCATTGAGGTAGTCACAAACAACATTGAACAAAAAAAAAGTGGTATGATTGAAACAACGGGACCTGGCGCATTTACGAAAGCCTTACAGGAATTGTACGAAGAATTTTATCATCAAAAGATACCCCTGGTAACCATGTCTCGGGATGACAACACATATCAATGTTTGCCCAATTCAAAATTTCGAATTGTGGGAACCGATTTCAATGGTCTTTACATTTTTTTTCTTTTACAAAAGACGACAAAACACTTCTATACCACCCCGAACAACACTGGTTGCACCAAATACAAATCAAACCGTTTTACAAAAAAACTACCAGACAACGCGTGACCATGGTTTCGCAGCATGATAAATGATAAATAAATTTGAATTTGACAATTAAAACATTTCTTATATGTTTCTATAGTAATGGGTCGTATCATTCGGGCGTATAATTCATCTCATTTGGGTGACCAAATATTCAATTGTATTTTGTTTTATAAAATTGCTCCCTATTTGGAACAAAACGACATTCAAATACATTATGCTTGTTATGATAAATATCATGACCAAGTGGCCGAGTTCATCATGACAAACAAAGTCAAATTGCTTCCTTACAGCGACGACATTGAAAAAGAATGTGGTTATCATTTGTGGATGGGTGTCAAAAATGGTTTCCAACATAATATTCACAGTGACAACTTTGAAATTGACACCACCCTTTTAGCTGTACACAACGAATTTCTACAAAAAATCGATATCCCCATTCATTTGGACCCACCTATGATGTATACCGACCCCGATTTGCTCGTCCGTGCAGACCGCTTGCAACGCAACTATGGAAACCGCTACCAAAACGTCGACATACTCATCCTGAATTCTCAACCCATTTCCAATCAACTCGACTACGATGAAAACGCCTGGGCACAATACATTATCAAGATGCAACAACAATACAAAGTCGTTTGTACTACAAATCTACCTAACCAACCTTCCGATGTCGTATGTACGATGGATGACAAGTTGACGGCCAAGGACATTGCTGCATTGTCTACGACAGTGGATTATGTGGTGGGTGTGAATTCCGGTTTGGTGCCAGGTATGTTGAATTCGTACACATTGGAACATGTCAAGAATTTTTATTATTTCGACAAACAAAACAAATATGTCGGTTTTCCAAAATTTCAAAGAAAAATAGAAATAAAAGACTTTGACCTCTTTGCCGGAAAAGAGTTGGAATCTTTTGTCTCCTATAACAACAACAACAACAGCGCAACCACATTTCCTGTGCTTTTTCTTTGTCTACTCATTGTGGTCGGATTCGTTTTGCTCTTGATTTTCATAACAAAATACCGTCCTCTAGTAAAGAGACGACGTCGATAAAATCTATGAAACATATTCTCGTACTGGGCGACGTCATGCTCGATATTCATCACCACACCACATCCACACGCATGTGCCCTGAAGCTTCACATATACCCGTTCTCCACATTGCCAATACACACCTCCTGTTAGGTGGTGCCTCGAACGTCGCCAAAAATCTTTTACAACTCGGCCACCAAGTCCACCTCGTTTCCGTCATCGGTTCAGACTCTTTGGGTAACCATTCAGACCCTATGGGAAACCATTCAGACCCTATGGGAAACGCAGACTCTTTGGGTAACCATTCAGACTCTTTGGGTAACCATTCAGACCCGATGGGAGACGCCCTACAGGTGGAAATGGGTAAGCAAGGGTTTACTCCGGAGTGTGTCCATCTGTTTGTGGACACGAGTCGAAAAACCACGCAAAAATACCGTTTTTTTAGCGATGACAAACTCCTCTTGCGCTACGATGTCGAAGACGTCCATCCTCTTTCAGAAGACATGGAATCCATCATCTGGCTACACATTGAAACCCTGTTGTCATCCCTTAACGCCGTCGTATTGTCCGATTACAACAAAGGCTGTCTCACTGAAACACTCTGTCAACGTGTCATTCACGCATGCCGAGAACGTGATATACCTACCTTTGTTGACCCCAAACCACCGCATTTTACGAAATACAAAGACTGCTTTTGCTTCAAACCCAACCTGTCAGAAGCTTATACCATGACCGGATTGGACAATGTTCAATCCGTTTTGAACTCCCTACAGGAAGGATTGAATTGTGATGTTGTACTCTTGACTTGTGGTGACAAAGGACTGCATTTGCATTCAGGCGAAGGACTGCATTTGACCAAAACATCCACCCTTTCTGTAAGGCCTTTACAGACGGTGTGTATGGTGGATGCCACGGGTTGTGGTGACACGGTGTTGGCTGTGTTTGTGGACCAATGTTTGAAGCATCGGTCCTGGAAAGAATGTGCCGAGGTGGCGAATTATGTGGCGGGTAAATGCGTGCAAAGGGTCGGCAACTACGTTGCCTCCCAGGTCGACGTGGAAGAAGCCAAGGTGGTGCTGTATGGTCTCGTCCAAGAGGCGTCGGCACATTGGGTGAGAACCTTGATGCCTTGTGGGTCGAAACGCCTGGTGTTTACGAATGGTTGTTTTGATTTGGTGCATTCGGCGCATTTGCGATTGCTGCAGTTTGCCAAGAGTTTGGGCGATGTCTTGGTCGTGGCCGTCAATTCGGATGCTTCGGTGCGTCGGCTCAAGGGTCAAACACGGCCCATCCAATCCTGTGAAGAACGATGCCGGCTTTTGTTGTGTCTGGACTGGGTGGATTATGTGGTTGTGATGGAGTCAGACACACCCTTGTCTATATGTGAAATGTTACGACCGGATGTGTTAGTCAAGGGGGGTGATTACAAGGTGGACCAAGTGGTGGGACGGGAATGGGCGGGCCAGGTCGTTTTGTATGATTATCATGAAGGATTGAGTACGACAAATACAGTGGCCAAAATTATGGGTAAAACAATATAAATATATCCCTCTGTAAGACGTTTTGGAAACTGGTTTCACGATGCCCTACAGGGTGGGTTATGAAAATAATATATCCCTCTGTAAGACGTTTTGGAAACTGGTTTCACGATGCCCTACAGGGTGGGTTATGAAAATAATAACGTCTATATGCAAGGAAGGAACAAACTTGTATATGAAGACGATTGTTGTCGCTACTCTATTTTGGATTTTTTTAATGGTATTGTTTGTCATTGTGTATTATGTGTATCATCCATTGGAGAATATGGACAATATAGGAATTGATATTGGTAATTTGATTGCGCTTTATTATTGCAATCTAATCAATGCGATTATTGAGAAACGTGATTTTGATATGTATAAAATGGATGACCATTCGATTCCCGGAAATCAAATGGACAATCACTTGGAAAAGTATGATTTTTTGAAAAATTTGCCTGCTACCATCAAGTACGAAGAGGTTTTGAAGCCGTTTCATGACATATTTGTCAAAGCGGGAGCCCCTATGGTGAAACAGCAGTGTCGACGTTCGTATTACCGCATTGTGAATAAGGAAATTATATTGTTTTTGAAACTGATTCAACCTTTGATGAAACGTTTGATTGATACGGCTTTGAAAAAGACAGAAGAGATAGATTGGGATGTGGTACATGTGGACCATCCTGTCATACATTTTCGTTGTGCCGATACTCCCTTTGACCCGAATCCAGATTACAAATTACGTCGGTTTTCTTATTTCCGCGAAGCATTGCAACAAGTCGAGTCGAGGACAAATAAAAAGTATTCTCGCATCACTATTTTGTCATATACGAAGCATGGTTCCAACGAACAGCAACAAAAGGTGTGTTCGACGTTGGCTGGGTATTTGTCCGATTATTTGCAAAAGGAGTTGGGGTATGAGGTGGAGGTGGTGAGTCATTCGAATGTAGAGGATTTTGCCATAATGTTTTACGCACCGGCTGTCATTTCCACAGGGGGTAGTTTTTCCTTGATGTCGGGATTTTTTGGCGGTGCTGCCTATGTTATGCCTCAGGATTTCGGATTCGACGAAGTCTCAGAACCTTGGTTGCTTCCTGGTCATAATATTGAACACGGGTCAGTGGACTACTATGATACCCAAGCCGTCTTGGCCGAATTACGCAAATAAAATATACTCACAACATTTGTGCGAATATTCTATGTCTCTTGTACTTTATTTGCCCAACGAAATCATCAATCATATTTTGTCGTACCGGCCTCGTCATCCAACAGACCTCATTATGCGGTCCCTTATTGAATATGGATACAAGAATCCACATGAACCCTTTACAGAAAAGTGGGTTGTGCCTGTGGTATCGGATGTGGAAAGTCGTTATTCGTTTCAGCAATGGTTTTTCTTGTACCGGCGGGTTTCTATGTTTCGTTGTCAGCAAAGATGTTGTTTGACGCAGGCACGAATCATAGTGGACGACCATGTATTTCGAAATCTGTCGACATATTATGGATGGAATGGAATATGAAATTTTTATCGTTTGTAAAATTGATTGCCAACCGTTTAAAAAGACATATAGTATCTAATTGTTATAAATCATGGACTTGACGCAATCAAAATTAACCAAGCAAGAATGGATGACGACCGAGGTGCCAGTGTCGGAGCACGAAGCCCATATTTTGCAAATGATTATGCGGGGTTATCAAAACCCTGACATTCATATGAATTTGAATTTGTCCCTGTCAGGTTTCTTGAAAATTCCAGAAGACCAGCGCGCAGCCTTGGAACCACATCTCTTTGACACGTTTTTCCGCCCTTGTGTGGAGGCCTGTCCACTACCCAACAGGAATGTGTCAAAGGACAAACGCGATGAAAAAAAAAATGGTCATAAAAAGGCGCCCCCTATCAAAAAAGCCGATGCCATTCGCATTGAAAACATGCGCGCCAACATTGAGAAAAATCGTGGCCTCCTTTTCGAATTCGTCCTGTTGGGTCTGGTGGAAAGCATTCGCGACTCCTTACAGCAAGGTTCGGCACACTACGCCTTTTGTTTGTACACCTTGATGCAATTACGTGGTGCCTCGATTGAAAATGTCAACCGTCCTGTATTGGATTTCGTGCAGGAATGGATGGTCTATGCCTCGCAGAAAATGCATTTGATGGACATTGTCTTTCATGCAGAAGAATTCATTGAGAAAAACCGTTATTTAGGCAAATATGGCGATTTATCCCTGTTTTCACATCAAAAAGACTTGTTTCGCCTCTTTCGTAACCAAATTCGCGGACCCACATTGGTGCTCTACATAGCCCCCACCGGCACCGGCAAAACCTTGTCGCCCCTTGGCCTTGCCCAAGAGGGCAATGTTGTTCTCTTTGTTTGCTCTGCACGCCATGTCGGTCTAGGGTTGGCTAGGTCTGCCGTCTCCATGCAAAAACGAGTGGCTTTTGCCTATGGTTGTCAATCCGCCGAGGATATTCGTCTCCACAATTTTGCGGCGGTGGACTATGTCGTTTCGAAACGGTCGGGAGCCATTGCCAAAGTCGACAATACCAATGGGTCTCGTGTCGAAATTATGATTTGCGATGTGCGGTCCTACTTGATTGCCATGCGATACATGCTCGAATTCCACCCCGAAGAACAAATCATCTTGTATTGGGACGAGCCAACCATTACCATGGATTATGATGACCATCCCCTGCACGAAACCATTCATCGCAACTGGGTGGAAAATCGTATTAGTCGTGTCGTATTGTCTTGTGCGACCTTGCCGAAAGAGGAAGAATTGCAGACGACGTTGGACCATTTCCGATTGCAGTTTGCGGGTGGAAATGTGGAACCCACAATTTGTTCCATCGTCAGTTATGATTTCAAAAAGTCGATTTCGCTGTTGCAATCAAATGGCAAATGTGTCTTGCCTCATCTGCTGTTTCCTGCCTTTCGCGACCTCTTGGAATGTGTACGACATGTCAAAGAAAACAAAACCCTGTTGCGGTACATGGACGTCGGCGAAATTTCGCGCTTCATTCGCACCGTGGCGACACCCAAACAAGTCGCCGACCACTTTGGCAACGAAATGAAACGAATTACCATGACGTCGTTGAAACTATACTATTTACACCTTTTGGAAGAAGTGGACGAAGACGAATGGCCACAACTTTATACCTTTTTCGTAGAATCCCTACAGGGGAAATTTCATATGGCCGCAGGCCATTCTTCCTATGCCGCAGGCCATTCTTCCTATGCCGGAGGCCATTCTTCTTATGCCTCAGGCCACTCTTCCACCCCCCTTCACAAAGCACGGTCACTTGACTCGATGCACTCAACCCACCCTGTAGGACTTCCTTTGACACGTATGCAAAGTGTAGCTGAACCTCTGGTCAAAAGCGTAGCTGAACCTCTGGTCAAAAGCGTAGCGGAAAAAGGCCAGGCGGAGCCCTTAGCCAGAGGCCAGGCGGAGCCCTTTACCAGAGGCCAGGCGGAGCCCTTTACCAGAGGCCAGGCGGAGCCCTTTGCCGGAGTGAGGTTGACGAGGGAGGATGCGTGGACGTTGACGGATGGTCCTACGATTTACATTGCAGAGAATGTGGAAAACATGGGTTTGTTCTTTTTGAAACAGACGGCTTTGCCAAAATTCGAAACCGAGGAAATCATGCGTAAAATCCAGCAAAACGCGGCTTTGCAGCGTCGTATTGAGGCCTTAGAGAGGGAAATTGAGGACAAAAAAGGCAAAGACGGCGCCAAGGACAAACGCGTCGAACGCGACCATTTTAGCCGCGAAGTCAAAGCCCTGGACGGCGAACTGGCGCGCTTCCAATCCGCCATTGAAACCGTCCGATTACGTCTCGATTATGTACCCAATACCACCGAACACCAAAAACGCTTTCAGAAACAAATGTCCAACGCGTTTGTGCCACACCTTACAGAGGAGGATGTAGTGCGAATCATGACATTGGACGTGGACCAAACCAAAAAAGTTTTGTTGTTGATAGGGATTGGACTCTTTGTCTTGCAGGCGCCTACTGCTTACCTCGAACTCATCAAGGAATTAGCGGCACAACAAAAGTTGTTTCTGATTTTGGCCAGTTCCGACTATATTTACGGAACCAATTATGCATTCTGTCATGGGTTCGTCAGCAAGGATTTGACAGGTATGACGCAGCAAAAAACGATTCAAGCCATGGGACGCATTGGGCGAAATGCAGTGCAACAGGATTATACAGTGCGTTTCCGCAACGACGACTTGATACGTTCGTTATTTCTTCCTGTAGAGGGTGTCAACAAGGAGGCGGAAATGATGTGTCAACTGTTTTGCGCGTGAAAGAGACTCTTTTCGGCTTCTATTGTAAAACATCAATGACCAAAAATTGTGCTTGTGGCAGTGGGGGACTTTGGTTCAAAAAAAAAAGTTTTAAAGGCGGTCGTGGATGCAGTCGTGGTGGCGGTCGTGGATGCAGTCGTGGTGGCGGTTGTGGTCGCAATCGTGGTGGCGGTTGTGGATGCACTGCTGGAAGACTTCCATTTAAAGGAGGAAAGAAACGAATCTCACAAAAAAAGGCATCAAACAAAAAAAGAAGAAAAACATTTCGCGGGGGCCACTTTGAACAACCACCTACCATCGAAACCACATCCTATACCTATCCTTTTAATACCGCCTCCGGCGGCAGCCTGGACCCCTCTTCTCCCATCAATACTGAGTCTACACATCTTTCATAAATATGTTTTTTGCTTTCTGGGTCACATATTTTATTTTACCCTGTAAGGCATTTTTTTACCCTGTAAGGCATTTTTTTACCCTGTAAGGCATTTTTTTACCCTGTAAGGCATTTTTTTAAGAATGATTTAAAAATTGATTTTTAATTTGTCAAAAAGAAGAAGGTATATTACATTTAGGAAACATGTTACAAATTCAGCAATTCTTGAAGCATATTGAATTGAAGCATCGGATTCTGGAGCACCAGGACAAGGCCCTTTGGTTCAAAACGGAGTTGAGTCGTTTCTACGAGGAGGAGGACCCATGCGAAGAGGACCAGTATTTGTATGAACGGTGCGATGCAGTATTGTCGACAATGGTGTCGTTGCAGCACAAGGAGGCGTACGATTTGTGGAAGAACGAAAAGAATGATTTGCTGGAGGAATTGTTGCGCCGGATGTCGAACGAGTTGAAGAAAGTAGTGAATCTAGTTTGTTTGCCCTTGCTTGTGTAATCTAATCTATTTCTTTTTTTATAGTGTGAATATAGTTAGTATGGAAGGAGGTTATTCCGGTTTTGAAAGAGAAAGCCATCAATACTCTTCAGGGATAGAAGAGACTAGTATAAGTAATGCATTCATTGATTTAGAAAAACAAAAGGGAAAATTTGGAAAAAATAATATGTTTGATATGTCTCCTTTTTATTCTGTACAACTTCGAAATGGGGACAGAATATTTTTCAAAAAATATACAAGAAATAATAATCGTTTGAATGCAAACATATTCAAATTAGATGATATCAAATTAGATAAAACTACAAGCGATTACATATATAAATCAGAAAATAAAGATATTCTTTGGGATTGGCAGTTGGATAATGGCAATTGGGTAATAGAACCAACAAGCAACAAACCTCCTTTTCTAAAGGGGGGCAAAAAGAAAACATATCGAAGAAAAAGCAAAAGAAGGAAATAAAAAAAAATAAAAAAGAATGATTTTGAGCACGGTACGAAAATCATTCTTTTTTCTATCTTCATGTACAAATGAAC
>Ga0209400_1000404_pt1 | contig 37183 bp, 25 predicted proteins | sample M_130807_EF_Meta_FD_187313 | JGI IMG/M metagenome (GOLD analysis project Ga0209400, IMG submission 187313) | Freshwater microbial communities from Lake Montjoie, Canada to study carbon cycling - M_130807_EF_MetaG (SPAdes) (version 2) | ecosystem: Environmental > Aquatic > Freshwater > Lake... | reverse complement strand
ACATTCAAACCAAGTAGTAACTGAAGCAATTAGTGGTGAAGAGATCTCCAAAGCAGTTGCTCGATTTGTAAAAACATATTTAAACTCCAATAAAAAAGTATCAGTAGATAATACTAAAGGCACTCAGTCTATTCAAGTTCTAAATCTCAAACCGTTAAAAGCAATAGATTTCTTAAGAAAGAAAGCAATATCTAAATCATATGTATCCAATACTTTTCTTTTCTTTGAGAACGTACATGGATTTTATTTTGTAACTCTTGAGTGGCTAATAAACAATATTAAAGGTCCGGCTGATGCTAAGTTTTTTCTTAAATTGGGGGATGATCCATCAGTTGAAAGATTTAGAAACATATTAGGTTATCAGGGAATAGTACAAGATAACGCAACAGACATCATTGCATCAGGTGGTTTACATACAATTCATAAACGATTAGATATTGCAACTGGTGTAGTAACTGAGTTTGTGACCAAACCAAATGTTGAAGCTTTTCTTAGAGGTGCTGGAGTTAATGTTTCTCCTCATCTTTCTACATTTATTATTGATAATAGTAAAAATCCAGCAATCACAGTATATACAGTATGGGATTCTACTCAAGGCGAAACGTTCTCATATGAACAACCTTTAAGAGATTTTTATATCAATTTATGCACAAGTAATATCACGAGAATACATGTATATGGTGATGCAGCATTGACATGTGGAGATACTGTTGATTTACAATTACCAGTTGCTAGTAGTGATGTAGAAGATATGAAAAAAGTTAACTATAGCAAATACATGTCTGGCAAATTTCTAATTTCAAAAATTAGACATATGATAAGCGTTCAAGGAAATGCTTCATTTTCATATCGTATGTCTTTAGAGTTAATACGACCAGCATTTGGAGAGACCATATTATGAGTAGTTTAAATGATTTAGGTGGAGACGGACTTCTTCGATGGTTCATAGGTACGGTTGAAGACATCAATGATCCTCTAAAACTAGGTAGGGCTAAAGTAAGAATTCCTGCATTACAAGATGGAATCTATACTGAAAACTTAATCTGGGCTCGACCAATTAGTCCAGTGCAAAGCGCAAGCTATTATGGGATTGGAATTTCACCTAATGGTCTTCTCAATGGATCACAAGTTTTTGGTTTCTTTTTAACAGGAACTGAAGGAAATATTCCAATGATAATTGGATCAATTTCTAAACACAATAACAATGATCCAAATTTGAGTGATGTCAATGCTCTTGCTAGAGAAGTAAATGACATACCAAAAACACAAATTGATTATGAAAGTTCTGCTAACCCTGGCGTAACATTCAAAGAACCAAAACCAACATACGCTGCTAAGTATCCTTACAATCATGTAATGAGAACTATATCTGGGCACACTGTTGAATTTGATGATACACCTGGTGCAAATAGAATTCACATTTATCACTCATCCGGAACTTACATTGAGATTTCCGCAGATGGCAGTCAGGCTACTCATATTAAAGGTAACAATACAAACGTTACTCTTAAAGATGAAAAAGTCTTTGTTGAAGGTAAGTCAACCATCATCGTAAAGGGAGAAGCAGAAATCTATTCAGATACTAAAATAACACTTCAAGCTCCTGAAGTAAGTATAAACGGAGGTTGATATGGTTATCGTATGTATGAATGGACCATTTGGTGGATTTGATTCTTTATACAATCAAATCAAAGACAATTTAACGCATCCTCCTTTGTTTTCAAGAATTGTAGTTCCAGACATCATTGGAACCCTCCAAGAAAAGATGTTCTCGACGGTTGAAGATATTGTTGATGCTGCAGGCAATTTAGTTGAAAGAACTAGATCTTATATCAGCAGCGTTAACCTGGAAGTTTGTCATTTACTATCACATTTAAATGACATGTCTTTCTTTGATCTAATCATTAAAGGCGTTAAAAAGATACTTGATTTTGTTGGGCTTAGTAATCTTTTTCGTTCATTCTTTCCAAAGATTTTAGGATTAGGAATATCCATTTACGATATTATTGTTGGCGGAATATCTCCTAAAGAAATCTACAAAGCAATACGAGAAGCAATTGACAATGGTTTAGATGTTCTTTGGAGTTTTGTTCCAAAACCATTTTATATTGATTTGAATCTTCCTGACATTTCTTTACCTAATATCTTTCAAATGATTCTAAAACAATACAAAGACATTATTTTAAAGCCAATCATGGATTTGGTAGGTATACTTACTGACTTTTTAGATAGCATATCTTTAGGCTTATTTAGTTTTACTCTTCCTCAAGTTCCATCTATTGGTGAAATAGTCAATAAGCTTTATGAAAAAATTAAATTGTTTGCAATTGCTAAAGCCATTGATTTAAAGAATATGGTAATAGGAGGATTTAATGAGGTGATGGCTTTAGCTAGAAAAATGATGAATTTTGGAATGAAAATTTCTGATCTACTAAATGGATTATCTTTTGGTAGTCTTTCTGGATGGTTGTTCAACGCAATAGATAATATGTTTAATACAGTGAAAATGATGAGCGTTGAATTATTGATGCAAGTTAACAATATGGTTGATTCGATTTATACCTTTGTATATAAATTGATATGGGATTTTATTACGAGTTTACCGGTAATTGGTGACATTATTAAAGCTTTGTTTTTTCCAATATGTATTCCAATTCCAACTGTTCAAGATGCGGTAAACGAAGCAACGAGTGTGAGTGCTTCTGCTATTCCGCGGGTATAAATAGGAATAAAAAGAACTACTATGGATACATCTTTTCCCGATAGAAAAACTACAGCACTTCCAAAGACTGAATACTTTAGTGATTTTCTTGTCAATCTGGACGCCCATCCGGATAATATGCAAGTTGTTAAGAATATCAATGAAAAAGCTGTAATCAGATCCATTAGGAATCTTTTATTCACAAATAAATATGAAAGACTATTCCAACCAGACATTGGTTGTGAGATAAACAAGATACTATTTGAGCCACTTACTCCAGCATCGGTGTCCGCTTTAAAGACAGTAATTGAAACCACTATTCAGAGATATGAACCAAGAGCTGGTCTTTTAGAAGTAATAGTAACTCCATATATAGAACAAAATTTATTAGTAGTTACTATTAAGTTTTTTATCTCAAATAGTCAACAGCCTGTATCTTTCACCGTTCAACTATCAAGAGTTCGATAATGGCAAATAACAGTATAAACTTAGTCAATCTTGACTTTGCTTCATTCAAAACTCAATTAAAAACTTATCTTAAATCACAAGATATTTTTAAAGACTATGATTTTGAAGGAAGTAATATATCCGTTCTATTGGACATTCTTTCATATAATACTTATACAAACTCTTTTTACTTGAATATGGTTGGTAACGAAATGTTTATGGATACCGCTGTGTTACGTGACAGCGTAGTCTCTCATGCTAAGTTATTGAATTATGTTCCACGGTCATTCAAATCTGCCCGCGCAATTGTTGATCTTACGGTATATGGTGGAAACACATCAGTTACATCAATCATTGCACCAAAGGGCACCTCGTTTACTTCTAGGGTTGGTTCTAATAACTTTGTATTCGTTACGGATCAGAACGTTATTCTTACTGGAGCTAATGGAACATATTCTGCGGAAAATGTAGATATCTACGAAGGTGATTATGTCAGTGAAAGTTTTGTTGTAAATTATGCAAATACTACTCAACGATATGTTTTAAATAGCACAAACATTGACACGGATTCGATTACCGTTGCTTCTATTGAAGATAATGGTGGCAATACAATTCACTTTACTTTAGCCACTTCACTATTAGATAAAACTAGCAATTCTCAAATCTATTTTGTTCAAGCCGCCCAAGATCAAAAATATGAAATTTTATTTGGTGATGGTATTAGTGGTAGAAAACCAAAAGATAATGCTGTTGTCTTGTGTGAATATCGTGTAACAAATGGTGAAATTCCTAATGGTGCATTTAAATTTATATCTGACGGCGCTATTGGCGGACTATCAAACGTTCAAATTGGCACAGTTGCTGCAGCAATAGGTGGTTCAGTTAATGAATCAATTGAATCTGTTAAATTTAATGCTCCACGTTATTTTACGGCTCAGGAAAGAGCAATCACTACTGAAGATTATGAAAATCTTTTGAAAATTAATTTTCCAGAAGTTCTTGCTGTATCAGCTTATGGCGGTCAAGATGTAGATCCTCCACAATATGGTCGGGTGTTTGTTGCAGTTGACATTGATCAAGTTGATGGCTTACCAGCAAGTAAACGAGATGAGTATTATAGTTTCTTAAAGACTAGATGCCCAGTATCAATTGAACCAATTATCATTGAACCAGAAATGATATATGTCTATATCACAAGTCTTGTTCGTTACAATATTAACACTACAGATTTGTCAGCCGGTGATATTAAATCATTTGTTCTATCAGCTATTAGCACTTATTCTAGTACTTATCTGAATGATTTTAATAAAACATTAAGATATAGCCAATTAGTCACAGCTATTGATAATGCAGATGAAAACATTGTTGGTAATGAAACCGACATTGAAGCAGTTAAGAAAATACGTCCACAATTGAATAGTAATACTCCTATAGTATTAGATTTTAATTTTGCTTTAGAGAGTGGTGTTACTTCCGGTAAATTGCGGCATAATAATAGAAGTACTAGTCCAGTATTTTCTACTAGTTTTGATTTTCAAAATCAAGTTGCTAGATTACAAGATGATGGTTTAGGTAGTCTTAATATAGTAAAAGCAGATAGTGCTTCAATTGAGAAATTAGCTCCGGCTGGAACCGTCGACTATACAACTGGAAGATTGAATATTACAGGATTAAATATCCAATCATATTATGGTTCAAGTATTAAGATATATGTTAGGCCTTTGCTTAAAGATATATTCTCAACTAAGAATTCAATACTTCAGATAGTAGCAGATGACGTTGAAATTGCAATTGAACAGGTTCGTATATAATGAAAGATATTGAAAAAAATATATCGACTTTAATTCAGTCACAATTTCCTTCTTTTTATAATGAAGAAGGAGAGTTGTTTATTGCGTTTGTTAAAGCATATTATGAATGGTTAGAGGAAAATGGAAATACTCTTTATCATTCACGTCGTCTTTCAGAATATAGCGATATCGATAGAACTTTAGATACTTTCATAAAGCAATTTAAAGAACAATATTTAAAAAATATTGTATTTACAACTGATTCAAATAAACAGCTTTTTATTAAGCATGCATTAGAATTCTATAAATCTAAAGGATCGCAAAGATCTATAGATCTATTCTTTAGATTAGTATATGGTATCCCAGCACAAGTTTATGTTCCAGCAGATGACATCTTTAGGTTATCTGCTAGTGAATACACAACTCCATATTATCTTGAAATCACTGGTCATCCTGATAATATTAATTTTGTAGGAAGTCAGATTACAGGAGCTCTTTCTGGTGCTACGGCTTTCGTTGAAAAATTAATTAGAAAAAGAATCAACGCTCAAAACATTGATGTTTTTTTCATATCTAATATCAATAAAGATTTTCAAGTCCATGAACCAATTTCTTATTCTAATAACTTCACAGATTCTCCAAGAATAATTGGATCTCTTTCTAGATTTGAAGTAATTGCAGGTGGTTCAGGATTTGCTGTAGGAGATATTGTTGATATTGATTCAACTACTACAGGAGCTCAAGCAAAAGGTCGAGTAACAGAAGTTACTAACGTTACAGGTGTTGTTGAATTTGCTTTGGTTGATGGCGGTTGGGGTTTTTCTACTAATGCTCAAGTCATTGTGTCTGAGAGAGTATTAGTTGTTAATAATGTGATTATGGCAAATACCTCTGTTCCAAACACATATTTGCTATTTGAGAAAGTTACACAACCTTTAGCTAATATCATATTCACAACGATGACTGGCGCATTTGCTTCAAAAGAAGTATTTCAAAAATACCATTCAAATGGTTCACTTGCAGCAAATGGAAGAATTTTAGCAGTCACTCAAAATACTGTAACTAAAACTGGTGAGTTATTAGTCAATACGAACAGAGGAAATGTTGAACTTGGAACAAGCACAATCTATATAACGGGTAATGCAACATTTGCTACGGCTACAAGCATTACTGATAAGACAGCAACCGCAAATGTTATGGGTGTTTCGAGTAATGTAGTTTTATATTGCTATGATTCACATGGTTCATTTAAAATAAATGATGAAGTTTACCAAGGAAATTCAACAGTTGAATGGGCAAATGGCATAGTCTACGATGTAATAGGAACATCAGCAAATCTAGCATTAACTGTATCTAATGTCAATGGGGTATTCCGACCATCCGTTGCAAATGTATACACAAGGGCTTCCATTTCTACATATGCACAAGTAAATTCATTTTCTACAACCATTGGCGTTTATGATGTTGATAATGCATTTTCAAAACTTGAATCTAATTACATTAGAGCTCAAGTTCCATCTGGGTTTGTAGTTGTTTCTACTGGTGGTGCTGGATTTGTTAATGCTCAAGCATTAACTTTGATTGGTGATACTTCAACTATTAGTACGGCTACTGCCACAGCTACTACAAATGCTACTGGTGGATTAACAAGAGTAACCATTACATCTGGATTATCTAATTACATAGATAATGAAACTCTCACAATTCAAAGTGGAACATCATCTACAAATGCTACTGGTGTCATCAATATTATTCCTGGCTCATCCACTATAGCAAATATCGAACTTGTTAGTGAAGGTTCTCTAGCTGGATTCTCAGTTGGAGATTTATCATATGAAGAAACTGTAGTAGTCAATCAAGATTTAATTTCTTCAAATAATGCAGCAAACGTATATTTTACAAATACTGCATTTATCTTAGATGGTACCGGTTCTGGCATTTCTTCAAATGGTTATGGGTTTATTAAATTTCCAGCTGGAAACATAAATTCTATTATTCTTGACTGTTTAGATATTTCAAGCAAAGTGGTTGGAACTATTACTGAAATTACTGGTATTAGTAAAGGCACAAACTATACGCTTGATCCATTTGTTGCAGTAGTTGAACCTGCAATTGTTGCACAGGGTGCAAATGATTATATCTTTACAGTTATGAACGCAACAGGAAACTTTGCTAATGGTGAATTAATTCAACAAAGTAGAAACATTGCAAATGTTAACATATTAACAGTATCAAGTGCTACGAGTGGTAATGTAGATATACTTACTGTTACTGATGCAACTGCTCCTTTCACTCTTGGAGAAATAATTTATCAATCAAATGGCACTGCAAATATTGGTTATGGTACTTTGCAAACTTCTGTCATTACTTCTAATGCTGGAACTATGACTATTAGGTCAGTATCAAATGGGTTTTCAAATGGTGTTTATAAAATAAAAGGTGCAACTTCAGGTGCAAATGCAACTGTAACATTAGTAAGTTATAACTTCTTCCAGGTAAATGAACAAATTCAACAATATGCCAATAGCACAACCATTGTTGCTAATGCAATTGTTCAAAGTGTTTCTATAAATCCAACAACACGAGTTGGATCAATTACAATTAATTCTGTTTCTTCTAATTTTCAAGTGTCTTCAAATAGTTCAAATGGTTTGATTAGAGGAACTTTAACTGTTGCAAATGCTATAGTTGATACTGTAAATACTTCTAACATAACCGTCAACACGCAAGCCCTTATTCATGGTGTTGCAAATGATTCAACATTATATGTTAAACGGTTAAGCCTTGCAAATTTCTTTGAAGTCACAACTAATAGTATGGTTATTGGTTTATCTTCAGGCGTTTCTGCTAACTTAGTAGCATTTGATTATGATGATACAAAGTCAGGAATCAATGCAAATGTTACTGCTGATTCAACTATCGCCAATGGTTACGTAGTTTCACTTGACTTAGCTGATTCTGGCTTTGGATATTCAAATGGTGATGTTTTAGATTTTATATCACAAGACGGTTCACTGCTTGGAACAGCTAAGTTAATTCTTGAAAAGCAAGGAAAAGGTGAAGGATATTTTAGAAATCAAAAAGGCTTCTTGAGTCAAAATTCAAACTTATTTGATGGTCAATTCTATCAAGAATATTCTTATCAGATTATTTCTAGACTACCATTTGAAAAATATTCAGACATGTTTAAGAAAGTTTTACATGTAGCAGGTACTGAAGTATTTGGCAAAGTATTATTGGAAGAAATTAATGAGTTACCAATAGAGATTGCTAATGTAAATCTAACGACAGCTAATGTAATATTTAAGAATGTATCAAATACTGAACAAATTATTCCTAATCTTTTTGTGTATCAAACAAATGGTTCAGTCAACACTGCAACTGGTTATGCTAAAGATTATCCGTCTGCTGAATTAGTATTAAGCAATACTACGGTTTCATATGAAGTAGGAGCAACAGTATATCAGTCTAATACACAAGTAAATGCAGCTTCAGGGTATTTGCAGTATAAGAGTTCAAACGCAACACATACTACTCTATACTTATCAAATACAAGAGGAACATTTGCGAATACTTCAAATATTGAATCAATTATTCAGCGTAAGATAGTAGTTAATCCTTTTATTGATGTTATTATGAAAACAGTAGCTTTACCAAGCAATACTACTCAATCATTTGTTTCTGGTGAAAGAGTATATCAAGGTTCAGTTGGATCGGAAACATTTATTGGAACAGTTATTGCATCTAATTCATCAGTGATTAGAGTCTCAACTACTTCAGGTTCAATTACAAACAATGCAACAATTTCAAGTTCTAATTCATCTACTACTGCAATTGCTAATGGTGTTACATCAACAACTTTCCCAACATCACAAACCGTGTATCAGCAAGTAAAAACATTATTCTTAAGTAATGTTTCTAATTCTTTCTCAAATGGTGAATCAGTTTATCAATATAAACATAATTCAAGCGTAACTGCTAATGTTTATAATGTAAATACTGCAATGGGTAAAGTTGTATCAGTCAATTCTACATCAATTCAAGTGGTTAATATCTTTGGTAATTTTGCTAATACTAGACAAGTATTTGGTTCTACTTCCAATTCATATGGTGTAATAAATTCGATAGTTTCTCAAAATTCAGCAACAGGTAATGTAGTGCTTTCAAACACTACAACTTTAATAATCAAAGATGTTGTAGGAACATTTGCAAGTGATCGACAAATTATTGGCGCAAATAGTATTGCTAATGCTACATCAATAACATCAAATACACAAATTATCAGTGACAGCAATATTGCATCAGTAATAAATATACTAGTAATCTCAAATACACAAGGCACTTTCAGTGCTAACTCGACTTCCAATGGTGTAGTAGTATTGTATTCTAATAATACAACTGCCGCAACCGCTAATTTAACCGCAGTAAAAATAGAATCATTGTAAAAATGGCAGCAAATACACATAAACTTGTCACAAATAATTTTAAAAACTATTCGGTTAATCAATTTATTGAATCATTAACTGAACCCGCGAATACCATTTTTTATGCGTTTGCCGGTAAACATACCGAATATACTGGCGGTGATTCTAATGTTGCGTATCCAAATAATAGCACTCAATCGTTAAATATTGATGCTTATAGACAGATGGTTTTTGGAAAACAAATTACCGGTAATGATGTTAAAGTTATGATTCCACGGTATGATTGGACAGCCGGAACAGTTTATACGCAATACAGTGATCAAGATGGTGAATTATTTGGAAAGATGTTTTATACAATATCGCGCGCTGGAAGCAATTATTACGTATTTAAATGCTTGTTTAATAACAATGGTGCGCCATCTACAATTAAACCTGACTATAATGAAACTGCAGCAGATGACATTATCTATGAAACTTCAGATGGATATCAGTGGAAATATCTTTTTACAATTACTAAAGATGTATTTGATAAATTCGCAACTACGAGTTATATTCCAGTAATTGAAGATACTAATGTCACTGCAAATGCAATATTTGGCGCAATTGATGTTATTACAGTTTCAAGTAATGGTGCCGGATATAATAATTTTTATAGCGGGCAATTTAAAACTGAAGATGTTGCTGTAAATGGTAATACTTTAGTATATAATGTAGGATCTGATGCTTCTCCTGCAAATAATCAATATTATAGTTGTATCATTAAGATCACTGAAGGAAAAGGAAAAGGTGGTTATAGAAAAGTAAATGGCTATCGTGTTTCTGGTAACACTAAGCAGATCATAGTCAATAGTGCATTTACTACTGCGCCAGATGCAACTTCTACTTATGAAATTTCTCCTTTAGTTTTAATCACTGGTGATGGAAAACAAACTGCCGAAGCTGAAGCACGAGCACTCGTCAATACCGCAGCAAGTAATTCAATCTATAAAATTGAAATATTAAATAGAGGTGCTGGATATTGTTTTGCATTTGCAAACGTTCAAGTGTCTAATGTTATTTCTATTTCTAATTCTGCTAATTTAGCGGTTATTATGCCTCCGCGCGGTGGACATGGAGCAAATGTTCAAGCAGAACTTGGAGGTTCCAGAGCAGGAATTAGTGTTTCATTTGCAAATGGTGAATCTAATACTATTCTTACTGAAAACGATTATAGAGTAATCGGTATCATTAAAGATCCTGCATTTTCAAACGTTGGATTAACTGTTGGAAATATTTCTGGTACATTTGCAGCAAATGAAAAGCTTTATCAAGTAAGACCAATTAAAATAGACGGAATGGTTACGATTAGCAATACAAGTAATTCTATTACTTCAAATAGTGTTAATCTTCAAGACACATTTAAAGTAAATGATTATGTTTACATTGCAGATCTTAAAGGTTCAGAAGTAACTAACATTCTTGTTTCTCAAGGTGGAAGTGGTTACGTTACGGGCGACAGCTTAACGTTCACAGGTGGCGGTGGTTCAGGCGCAGTAGCATATGCTGTTACTGTAAACGGAGCAATCACGGAAGTAAGATTCAATAGCATTACTAATCTTACATTCTCCTCAGGTGGGTCAGGATTCAGAAATAATCAATCTTTAGGAATTACGGGTCAAACTTCCGGAAATTCTTCAGCTACTGGTTTTGCCACAACAAATGCTACAGGTGGGCTTACAAGCATTACTCTTACTTCCGGAGGAAAAGGGTATACGAATAATGAAACAGTAACTGTTCAAGGCCAAGCAAGTTACGTAAATGGAACAGTTCTATTTTCTAATACTACAGCTCAAACTTTCTTTGGTAACACAACTTCTGTTTTAATAGGTAATGCTACAGTTAATGGATTTATTGGTCTTGGCACAAACCGAACGAGATTTGTTAACAATGATATTGTAACATATATTGCAAATAGTGGAAACACAGTTTTGGGTGGATTAACTAATAATACTTCTTATTTTGTAATTACAACAAATGCTACTCATATTCAATTGACAGCAACAAATAGTGGAGCAGCTATTAATTTAACATCAGTTCCTACATCAATACAAACACATTCTCTTACACCACTTAGTGCATCATTAACTAATGCAGTATACACTGCTACAGTTCCTAATGGAGGTGCTGGGTTTACAAATAACCAAACAGTAAACATCAAAGGTGTAAATTCTGTAGTGAATGTTGCAACTGGATTAGCTACGACAAATGTAACTGGTGGATTAACTTCAGTTTCTATAGTTGAAAATGGATTTTCTTATGTAGAAAATGAATCGGTTCAAATTAGTAGTTCAACTTCAAGTTCTAATGCTTCAGGTACAGTTGACACAGCAAACGGTGTTATACGTTCAGCTATTTTGAGTTCTTCGGGATATGATTATTCATCAGCACCATCAGTTGGAGTAACCACGACGGGTGGATCTGGTGCAAATTTATCTGCAGTAGTTAATACAACTCCTGTTTCTTCACGAAGAATGTTGGCTAAAATTGGTTCAATTGCAAACGCAACAACCATGAGTTTAATGTCAAATGGCTTATTCACAGACTCAACTGCTACAATTTTCTTAGCGAATGTTGGTGCATCTGGAACGATTGATACTTTTGATGTTGACTTAATTCAAGTTCAAAATAGTGTAGGTTTCTTTACTGTTAACTCGTTTGTAATTGGTAACACATCTCTTGCAACAGCAAACATTGATTCTATTCAAATTAGCGGTGCAACTAAACCTTATACTACTTTTCTTCAAGCTACAAGATATGAAGGATCTATTGCAATTAGTGGAACTTATGTAGAAGATGAAAAAATAATTCAAAATACAGCCGGAGCATTCCTTGCTAATGCATATTTACATACTGCTAATACTTTAAACAATACGATTTATGTAACAGAAGAGCAAGGAAACTTTTTAATAGCTAATACTATTACTGGTGCTAATAGCGGTGCTACATTAACTATAAATAATATTTACAAAGGTGACTTGGTTCCTTGGTCTGGCGATGTAGTATACATTCAAAACATGGACCCAATTGCACGTTCAGCTGAACAAACAGAGACAATAAAGATCATCTTGGAGCTCTAAATGCCTATTAAGACAAACCTTGAATCACCACCATATTTTGATGACTATGATGGTAATAATGACTACTATAAGGTGCTTTTTAAGCCTGGAGTTCCTGTTCAGGTTAGAGAACTTAATCAACTGCAAACCATGCTTCAATCTCAGATTGAACGGTTTGGCGATAATATCTTTAAGCGTGGAACAATAATTGATGGTTGTGGTTTTACTTTTCATGATAATATTCCATATATTAAAATCAAAGATAGTGAAGCCAATACCGGAGCTCCAGTAAACGTTGCGGGTTATCCTGGTCTATATGCACGCAATGAAACCACAAACGTTCATGCGTATGTTATTACATCCAACACTGGGTTTGAAACACAGGCTCCTGATTTAAATACTCTATACTTAAAGTATATAAACAGTGGTATTGCCGGTGAAGCATCATTTTCTTCAAATGACCAAATTATAATCTATAATAAAGAAGAATCAGTTTATGAAGTTGGTATTGATAATGGAAGCACGGGATTCTCAAATACAGATTCAGTACTATTTTTAAGCGCTATAAGCGTACAAAATTCGTCTTCAGGTAAAACATTCTCAAATAGTTCAGGGCTTCTTTCTACATTTTCTCCTGGCCAAACAATTATTGGATCTACTTCTGGTGCTCAAGCTGTAGTTGTAGAAGCAAATACTACAGCAAATGCTGAAGCTATTGTTCTTAAACTAAGACCAGTTTATGCAGACCTAACCGCAAACCCAGCAAATACGGCAAAATGGACTTTTGCTTCTGAAGAAAATGTTACAGTAACTAATGGTCCAACAAATGCACGATTAATTAGTAAAATTGGTTCAGGCGCAACTGGTTCACTCGTCACAGATGGTGCAGGTAAGCTTATAACACTTACCGTTACTTCTGGTGGTCAAGGATATTATGTTCCTCCTTTTGCTACTATTATTTCTATTGGTGGTACTCCAAGCGCTCTTTCTTTAGAATCAAGAAATTATTTTGCTAAAGTTACAGTCGCAACTGTAGACTCTTCTGTAGGAACCGGATATGGTTTCTCTATTAGTAATGGCGTAATATATCAATTAGGTTATTTTTCAAGAGTTGCAAATCAGTTTACCATTGTTGAAAAGTATTCAAATACACCTGACGCAAAAGTAGTTGGGTTTGATACCACAGAAATTATTAAGAACAGCAATCAAGATCAATCTCTTCTTGATAATGCTTTAGGAACATTTAATTATACAGCACCGGGCGCAGATCGTCTTGAACTAGTTCCTACTCTTGTAGTTCTTGATAAAACCGATGCTGATGCGAATAATGATTTCTTCTCTATTGTTGAATTTTCTGAAGGTAAACCCTTTAAACAGAATAGAGTAACACAGTACAAAGCAATTGAAGATGAACTTGCTAAAAGAACATATGAAGAAAGTGGAGATTATGTTCTCGATCCTTTCTTAGTTTCTACTCTTTCTGATGAAAATTTTGAATGGGTAGATGCCGGCACTTCAAATGAAGCAAATAATTTTGATATAATTATTGATCCAGGCAAAGCATATATTAGTGGTTATCGCGTAGAGACAATGGGTAACTATAGAGCAACTCTTGATAAATCTGTTGACACCGAAATTGCATTAAACAGATCAGTCGGTGTAAATTATGAAAACTTTATTCGCGTTAAGAACGTTGCAGGCGTATTCTTATTCTCAACAGGTGACGTAGTTTCTTTACGCGATACTGCTAAAACATTCTTAACGACTGGATCAAACTACGGCATTGCACCAACTGCTGCTGGTTCTGAAATTGGTTCTGCAAGAATTAGGTCAATGATATATGAATCAGGAATTCCTGGTTCAAATCAAGCAATATATCGGTTATACCTATTTGATATTTCAATGAACACTGGCAAGAACTTTAAAGATGTTCGCTCATTGTTCTATGATGGTGCAACTTATGATGGTGTAGCTGATGTTATTTTAGACACAACTTCATTAGGCACAAGCATTGCATCTCTTCAAGGAACAGCTAATGATATATTAGTTTTCCCAGTTGGTGAAAAAGCAGTTAAATCTGTCAACAACATTTCATATACGTATAGAACAATTAATCAAACTGCGCTAACTGCAAACGCAGCCGGTAAGATTACAATAACAGTTACTGGTAATGAAACGTTCCCTTATCTTGGTACGCTAAATTCAAATGAAAAAGAAGACATTATTGTAATTCCCCTTGCCAATATTGCTGCTGCAGCTGCTATCACCGGAACTATTTCAGTCAATACTACAACGACAAATGTAGTTGGAACTGGAACAAGTTTTACTACTCAATTTGAAGCTGGTGATTATATTAAAATTTCTGCAAATGCTACTGGTGGATTTGATCATAGAAGAATCACAAGCATTACGAATGGTACATTTTTAACTATTGATTCTAATGCTTCTTTTACAAATGCTGTTTCGACCGCCACGTTTGCTTTCCCTGCTTTTATTCCTGTTCCTCTTTCAACAAGAACTGGGCGTGTTGCAAACGTTGATATCGCTCAACAGACAATGATCATTGATTTAAACCAGACATTAAGCGGCGCAAATAACGTTGCTGTTGCATATAATGTAAAAGTAACTAATGCTACTCCAATTGCTAAGCAAGCTCAAAGAAATCTATTTGTTCGTATAGACTGCTCCAATAATACGGGTAACACTTCTGGTCCTTGGACTCTAGGCGTACCTGATGTATTCAGACTAAGAAAAGTTTATAAGGGAACAACAAATGCATTCACGTCTGCTACGTCCGGAATAGAAGATGTTACAAGAAACTTTGTGATTGATCATAATCAAGATGAGAATGTATATAACCAAAGCTATCTTTACATTAAACCTGGTACCAATCAGACTTTGGCGGGTGGTGATAGACTATTAGTTCAATTTGATTGTTTCTCCAACAATTTATCAAATACACTATTCAGTATTGGTTCATATACTGAAAATGATACTAAACTATTAGCTAATCTTACTACAAGCGTTAACAGATTAGAAATTCCTCAGATGATTACTTCTAGAGGACAGAATGTAGATTTAATTGAATACTTTGATTTTAGACCTCTTTCTGTAAACACTGCAGTTTTGTCCACAACTGAAGCTTCTGCTACAATTCATCCAGCAGAACCAGCAAGAGCTGCAAAATTTGGCAATACGCGTGATCCTGTTAATGATCAAAAATTCCCTGTGCCTGATAGTGATATCACATTTGATGCAGAATATTATGTTGGAAGAAAGGATCTTGTAATCATTGGATCTAACGGTGATTTCAATGTAATCAAGGGAAAACCTGGTCTTACTCCAGTTGCACCAAAAACTCCAAGCGATAGTTTAGTTATTGAACTACTTAATATTGTGCCATATCCTTCATTGCCCCAGAATTTGTCTGCTAATACTTTAGCTTTCATTGATACTAAAGTCATTAATCATGTCAATTTGAATGAAAGAAAGAAACTTTATTCAATTACAAAAGAAGCTCAACTTAATCCTACCAAGTATAGTCAAACACCTGGCTTTACAATGAGAGACATTAAGAGCCTTCAGGATAGAGTTGAAGCATTGGAATATTATTCAACACTATCTTTGGTTGAAGATACTGTTAAAAATGAAGTAATTCCAAGCAGTGCAAATACTCAAGTTAGTCGGTTTAAGTTTGGTTATTTTATTGATAACTTTACTTCTCTAAATTATGCAGATATTAATGATCCAGAATTTAATGCTGGATATAATGCAGAAAGAAATAGATTAGTGCCTGCAAATGAACAAATAAATCTTCCTTTTAAGATTTATTCTGGTGAAGCAATAAATCAAAGCTTATATGGTAAGACGTTGATGTTACCATTTGAAAGCGTTTCTGTTGTAAGTCAATTACAAGCAACTGGTGTTCCAAATGTTGGTTCAGCTTTGCCATTGACATATAACAAAGGAAAATTCTTTACTAAGATTCCTGCTACATTTACGCCGAAAGCGGTTGTTCCACCAATTTATCAAACTTTAAATACTATAACTTTTCCATTTTTAAACCCACTATTTGTGCCACCAAAACCAACTACTCCAGTTAGAACAACCATTAGCCAAACATTTCAGTTTATTGTAAATGGTTTAAGACCTTCTACTAGATTTTACTTTTTCTTTGATGGAAAAGATAATAGTTCAAAGTGTAAACCTATTGGTGGAAAAATTGGCGACCCAATAAAATCAGATAAGTATGGTATTGCTAATTTCCAATTCTTTTTAAATACTGTCCCATCAGACTTAGTTTCAAAAGAGTTAAATACAAGAAAGATAACAGAATCACAAGCAGTTGGCCAAACATTATCCACTAGCAAAACTCTACAAATGAAAGAAAGTTCTTCTACTGGTACGATAGTAGCTGAAGGCGTATTACCAGTAAAAGTAACATTTACAAATAGTTAAAGGTATTTTAAATGGCAAAGTACGATGCAATTCAAACTTTTTTTGTTCCTAGAGATCGCGTGAATGGATCACCCTATTGCTTTTTAACTGGCGTTGATTTATACTTCAAAGCTAAACCAGATGCATTAAAATCTATTTCTGGTATACTTAATCCTGGTGTCTCAGTTCATCTTTGCCCCGTAGAAGGAAACCATGAACCAAAGCCAGACAATATCTTAACTGATTCGCTAGTTCGTTTATCATATGACGAGATTCCAATTCTTCAATATCAAGTAGTACAAAAAGATGTGATTGATACTGAAACTCTTCAATCATATGCATATAGTCCATTATACACTGATGCTAAATTTAAAATAGTTGTTCCAAAAGATAGTTTATTAACTATCGATCCACAATATTTTGATTTTGCTCCAATTGATTCTACTGCTACATTATTCTTTAATGCAAAAGGATCAGATAACAAGGGTGGAAATTATAATGTTTCCAGTTCAACAAAGGGTAACTTTATTCAAGCATCATCTGCTACTTACCCTGGTATTTCTAAATTATCATCAACTGAAAAACAATCAGTTGGGCCTAAAATGTATCTTGATTCCGCTGAAGCTGGTCGTGGCGCTATAGCCTTACCAGATTGGTCATATGGAAGAGGCTCAAATGAAATCAAAGGTGTTGGTAAATTTACATGGAATCATAAGAAAACTGATTCCGGAAGATACACAATTCAACTTGGCGCAGGAAAAGGTTGTAGTGTAGTATGCATACTTAGATATGCTAGCGCAATCAAGACAGATAGTGCTCTTTCTGGTTCTATAAAAGTTCCAGGTATTTCTTCTGGTTCTAAAGTATTTGGTAATGCTGCAAAGGTTTTGTTTGACACTCCGGTAATCGTTAAGACAGATACTCTGTATGGTATTGTTGTAGATTATGAAGATAATGGATACCAACTATGGACAAACAAACAAGGTGAAAGATTAATTGGTACGATTGGCCAATCGGGTTCTAACCTATCACCAGGTGCAAGTGGTAAAGGTGATGGCAAATACTTTGACTATACAAACGATCAACTAAGAGCTATAAACGATCAAGATTTAATGTTTGAAGTTTTTGCTGCTAAGTTCAAAGCCAACACTGCTGATGTAGAAATTACTCACAGAGATTATGAATTTATTACTGTTGGAAGTTATTCTTTAACAGGAAACAGCGCATATCCAGGTGAATTTGTGTATCAAGATTATGGTAACACAGTTGCAAACGTAACACATGGATTTACTGGTTCAGGTTTCTTTAAACAAGGTACAGTGAATGTTGATACACGAATTGGAACTGAATCCGCTTCTTATTCAGCTCTTATAGGAACAAACACAGTATTCACTCAAGACTTTGGTATTGGTGATTATATAGTTGTTACAGATTTAACCAGAAGTAACACTGATATTCGTCAAGTTTCCTATATTGCAAATAACACATATTTGACTACGGATCAACCATTAACATTTACGAATACTGCAGCTTTTGTAAAGAAGACTGCTATTGCTAAAGTATTTGATGCCGATTATGGTACAAATAACATGATTCTTTTTGACACAAATGCTAACAGTTCAGTTAAGTTTCAAAGTTCTGGAATTGCATACGTAACCATTACTGCAGGAGGAAGTTCTTATACAAATACTGATATTCTTCGTGTATATAGTGGTGGATCTACTCTCAATGCAACCGCAGCTGTAGTCACAAATTCTGCAGGTGGAATTGTTGCTCTTAGGTTCTCAAATGTTGGTGTTGGGTTTGCTTCTGCTCCAAATTTTATTGTATCTAATTCAACAGTATTAACATCCAACTCTTCAGCTGGATCTGGTGCAACATTTACTGCTAATATTGATGGGTCATATATCTTTGGTGAAACATCTCTATATTCAGCTAATCTAATTTCTGTTGATAATCGACCAATTAGCGTATTTGATCCAGATATAAAATTGAATAGAGAATCTATTGATACAGAATTAACTATTCAACATAATTTTGCATATTCAAATGGTGGAAATTATTATGTAAATACATCATTTTTAGCTACGACTTCTGATGGTAATAACTACATTACGAAATATAGTGGATTGATGATGTCTAGATCTAATGAAGTGAATTCTCCAACTTATCTTTATAATTCAGACAAATCTTCAGTAATGAAAGTACGATTGAATGCTAAGAAGCCATATGCCGCTTCTAGTGGCGGACTATATGTTTCACCAATTCTTCATACTGACATGCTAAATGTGTTTACTTATCAATATGACGTTAACAGTGATTATACAAATGAAACTACTCGTTCTGGTAATGCTCATTCTAAGTATGTAAGTAATAAAATTTCTTTTGCAAATAACAAATTTGCTGAAGATATTCGTGTATTCATGACTGCATACAAACCATCTGGAACAGATATTAAAGTCTATGCAAAAATTTATCATACAGCAGATGGTGAAGCTTATACCAACAAGAGCTGGAGTGCTTTAGAACTGATTGATGGTTCTGGACTTCAGAGTAGCAAAACAAATTTAAATGATGTTATTGCATTGACATATGGATTTCCAAAATATCCAGAAGTACTTTCTACTCTAACTGGTAGCGTTACTGTTGGATCTGGTAGTGCTACTATTACTGGCGTTGGTACTAATTTTTCATCAGATCTTGCTAATAATGATTTAATAAGAATCTATGATCCATTACAATCTAATACTAATTACTTTGTAGCAATTGCAACTTCAATTGCAAATACAACATCAATGACTATAAATAGTACAACAACCAACAGCAGTGTAATTGGATCAGGATTTAAGATTGATAGGCTTAAATATAAGACCGCAGCTTTTACTAACCCACAAAATTATAATATTGTAAGATATTATGCTTCTACGAACGTAGAACTCGATGGGTATAATGTGATGGCAGTCAAGATAGTATTATTATCAAATAATATTAACTTGGTCCCTGAAGTTGAAGATATAAGAGTCATTGGTGTATCAGCATAATGGCTCTTCCAAGATTAGTTAAAATTGATAATCAGTTTGCACGAGATACGTCAACTATGGCTATTATAAATACTGATAGTTCTTACTATGATACAATTGTTGCAAATCGTCAACAGTCAAGCACCATAAAAGAAGTACAACTACAAATTGAAAGTTTAAAGAATGATTTCAATGAAATTAAACACATGCTTCTTCAGATAATAGGAAATAAGAATGTCTAGAAGTGTATCTAATGTAAATATAAGTACAGATTCATTCTTAACATGGATCACACAAACTAATAAACTTCTAGAAGCTTTAAGAACCGATGTTATTACGGTTTCTACATCTATTACTGGTGGTAATGCAACATTAGCTAATACAACGGGTAATGCACAGCTTATTGGTATCTTTGGCGCTAACACGGTTGTAGCGACTGATGGTTTGCGCGGTGGTAATGCAACGACTACTAATGTTCTTAACATTCTTTCGAACACTTCAGTAACTGGTGATTTTCTAAAAGTTGGTGCAAATGTACAGTTAAATGCTATTAGTGTTTCTGTTGGCAACTCAACTATAAATTTAGTTGCAACACAAAATCTTCTTAAGATTTCTAATTCAACATCAACTGCAAATTTATCACCACTTGATTTAACAATTGGTTCTGCTGTAGTAAATGCAACTGTTCTTACAATTGGAACAGGTAATTTTTCAACTGGCGCTAATGTAGGTGCCAATGTTAATTTTACAACTTCAAGCATTCAAGTTGTAAATTCAATTTCAAACGTTGTGGTTAATTCAGGATTAGTAAAAGCATCTAATTCAACATCTACTGCTAATCTTACACCATCAGATCTTACAATAGGTAGTGCAATTGTAAACTCTACTATTCTTACAATTGGAACAGGCAATTTTTCAACTGGTGCAAACATTGGTGCTAATGTTAATTTTACAACTTCAAGCATTCAAGTTGTAAATTCAATTTCAAACGTCGTGGTTAATTCAGGATTAGTAAAAGCATCTAATTCAACATCAACAGCTAATCTTACTCCTAAAGAATTAACGATTGGTGCCACTGTTGTAAATTCTTCTTTAGTCACTGTCACTGGTGTAAATACAAGTTATGCTAATGTAACTGGACAAGTTAATACAGCAACATTATATGTTGCTACAAGCGCAAACGTAGGAACTGCTTTTACTGCTAATGCATCATTAGTAAATGCTATAGCGCTTAATGTAGTTAATCAGACAAATACAGCAACTCTTTATGTTACAACTTCAGCCAATATAGGAACTGCTTTTACTGCTAATGCATCATTAGTAAATGCTATAGCGCTTAATGTAGTTAACCAAACAAATACAGCAACGTTATTTGCTACTACATCTGCTAATGTTGGTGGTAATGTCCAAATGACGGTTTCACAGTATGGTATTACTGGTAATGCAACTACTGTTCCAACAATGTCTCTTACTGCATCATCGTTGACAATTGGTAATAACACTATCACTGGTGCTCCAACAATTAATCTTGCTAACTCTACTGGCAACACCATAATTTATGCTAATGCAATTGATTCGACTTGGGGATTTGATGCGAATAATACTGGCGTTTATGTTACAAATTTTGTAAATGCTGCTTCTCATACAGTTGGCTCAAGTTTCATAGCTAACGCTACAGCATTAGTTCATACAGGGTATGCTAATGTAACCACTAGTGTTAACTCAGCATTATACACTGTTGGAACAACATTTATTGCTAATGCTACAGCCTTAGTTCATACCGGGTATGCTAATGTGACTGGAGCAGTTAATGCTTCTAGTCATACTGTAGGAACTAACTTTATAGCTAATGCTACGGCATTAGTTCATACTGGATATGCTAATGTAACTACAAGCGTTAACACAGCATTATACACTGTTGGAACAACATTTACTGCTAATGCTACATTAGTAAATGCTATAGCACTTAATGTAGTTAATCAGACAAATACAGCAACGTTATTTGCTACTACATCTGCTAATGTTGGCGGTAACGCCCAAATAACAGTATCACAATATGGTATTACTGGTTCCGCCACCGTGCCAACAATGGCATTAACTACATCATCATTGACAATTGGTAATAACACTATCACTGGTGCTCCATCAATTAACTTAGCAAATAGCACAGGTAATACTACAGTTAATGCTATTGCTATTGGATCTAGTTGGGGATTAAGTTCTAACGCTTCAGGCATATATCATAGTGGCGTAGTTAATTCTTTTAGTCATACTTCTGGTTCTGGGTTTATCGCTAACTCAACTGCTATTGTTGGTACAGGATATGCTAATGTAACAACAAGTGTCAATTCTGCACTACTAACTGTTGGCACCAATTTTATAGCTAACGCTACAGCATTAGTCCATACTGGATATGCTAATGTAACAACAAGCGTTAATACCGCATTATTCACGGTTGGAACAACATTTACCGCTAATGCCACATTAGTTAATGCTGCTGCTATTAACGTTGTGAATCAGATTAATACTGCTTCTATATTTGCTAGTTCAAACGTTAGTACTGTTAACGTACTTGCTACATTAGTTACTTCTAACGTATCTGCTGGTTATGCTAATGTAACTGGTCAAGTTAACACCACAACACTATATGCAGGAACATCTGCAAATGTTGGCGGTAACGTTCAGATAACCGTGTCTCAATACGGCATCACAGGTAATGCTACTACTGTTCCAACAATGTCTCTTACTGCATCATCATTGACGATTGGCAATAGTACAATCACTGGTGCACCTCAGATTAATATTGCCAATAATCTTGGAAATACGATTGTTAACACTACATCAATAAGCACAACTACTGTATATGCTAATACCACTGGTATTCATACCGGTAACGTATCAGCTACTGTTGTAAATGCTAGTGCCAATGTTAATGCTCCTTTAGTGTTTGCTAATGTTACAGGTACATATGCTAACATTACGGGTCAGGTTAATACTTCAACGTTCTATGCTTCTACGTCTGCTAATGTTGGTGGTAATGTACAGATTACAGTATCACAATATGGTATTACTGGTAATGCAACTACTGTTCCAACAATGTCTCTTACTGCATCATCATTGACGATTGGCAATAGTACAATCACTGGTGCTCCAACAATTAACCTAGCAAATTCAACCGGTAATACTACGGTTAACACTACATCAGTAAGCACAACTACTGTATATGCTAACACCACTGGTATTCATACGGGTAATGTATCAGCTACTGTTATAAATGCAAGTGCTAACGTAAATGCACCGTTGGTGTTTGCTAATGTTAGTGGTACATATGCTAACATTACGGGCCAGGTTAATACTGCAACGTTCTTTGCTGCTACATCAGCTAATGTAGGAGCAAATGTACAGTTAACTACTTCACAACTGTTTATTGGCAATGCGACAGCAAACGCATTATCAAACTCAACAATTGTTACAATAGCTAATTCTACTGGTATTGCAAATCTTCAACCTGCATTGCTAACGATTGGCGGATCGGTTGTTAATACTACTTATGTAGCAGCAAATAATTTAGTAATTAATACAGATTGTGAGATGCGAGTATCGTCAAATACTCTTAATGCAAATATTACTTCTGCTCAAGTATTTTTCACATTTGCTACTTCTTTCTCATCAGCAAAAATTACTGCTCAAGTAAAACGCTCGGGTAATGTTCAAACTTCTGATATGATCATTGTGCATGATGGAACAGATGCATTTATTTCTGTATATGGTACTGTTATAGCTCCTTCAACTTCATCTGATCTTGGTGATTTTAGTGTTGGCGTAAATGCTGGTAACGTTGAATTGAAATATCAACAAACAGCTGCTAGTTCTGTTATTAAAGTAATCGCTCACCTAATAAAGTAAAGTAAAGCAAAATGGCATCAGCAAATAGTAGATTTAAAACAGAGAATGGACTTTACGTAACCGGTGGTAATGCTGAGTTTACTCAGATAGTTACAGTAGGAGGTAATTGCACAGTAAGTGGTGATTTGTTATTTGTTGGTGGCAACCTTACAGTCCAAGGCACTCAAGTTTTTCAAGGTGGTCAAATTTATGTAAGCAACATCACTGCCAACATGGCTGGTCTAGGTATTGGTAACACCACTTATGCCTTTGATGTCTATTCCGCTAATCTTTTTGTTAACACTGCAGTACTACCACTAAATAACACTATTCCATTAGGAAACACTACACGAAGATTTGTAACTTATTCAAACACGCTTGATGTTTCTACCACTGCATTGATTTCTGGTAACGTCACTATTTCTGGAACATCACACACTATTGCCGGTAATGTTAATATTAACTCTGGTACGTTGTTTATTGATGGAACAAATAACCGGGTTGGTATAAACAATACTGCTCCAACTACAGGTGTAAATTTACAAGTAACTGGTAATGCTAACGTTTCTGCTAATTTGGTCACTTCTTTAGTAGTGGTTAATAATGCTATTTTTGCATCCAATAGTAAATCTGTTACTTCTACTGCTCAAGTGCTAGTTGATGATTTCCCATTAGTTCTATCAAACTGTGTTAAATATCTTGTGTTTACAAGAAATACAGGAAACACTGTTGTTCATACATTAGAATTAATGGCAATTCATGATGGTACTAATGTACTTTTATCTCAATATGGTGAGGTTTTTAATACTTCACTTGGTTCATTTGATGTGAACATTAACGTTGCAAATGTTGAATTAAAGTTTACAGCAACTGTAAGCGGAGCAGCACCAAACGTAACACATCCGTATACAGTCAAAGTATTAAGAACACAAATTACATAAGCATTAGAGGAGAGGGAATCTAATGGCAATTTCTAAAGATTTCGTTGTTAAGAACGGCCTACAGGTCGGTTCTAGTTTGCAAGTCAACTCTACTGCTACATTTTCAAACGATGTAACTATTTCTGGTAACTTAATTGTTTCTGGAACAACTACGTACGTTAATACTGCAACTTTAAACATTGCAGATAATATTGTTACACTAAACGCTGACGTATCTGGCGCAACATCTCCTACTGAAAATGCAGGATTAGAAGTTAATCGTGGTAGTTCAGCAAACGTTCAATTGCGTTGGAATGAAACAACTGACTCATGGGAACAGTCCAATGCTGGATTAAGTGTTTATTATAAACTCTTAGCGAACAACGATATTCTGGATAGTCTTGTAAGTACTAGCATAACTGTTGCAGCTTCAGCTAACTCAGTAAAAGCAGCATATGATACTGCAATATCACAAGGATCAACTGCATATAGTAACGCAACTACATATGCATCAAACGCAACGAATATCTCATCTGGTACTTTAAACACTGCACGCTTACCAGCTCAAGTCAATGTAAGTGCTAATCTTAACATTGGCGCTTTTGGTACAACGAATGGTGTGAATATTCAAAACACAGCAATCATTGTTGGTAACTCAACAGCCAATGCAACAGTTGCTTATAATTTATTACAGGCTTCTAATGCTACAAGCACTGCTAATCTTTCTCCTGTTGATCTTAAGATAGGTAGCGCTATAGTTAACTCAACTGTGTTAACTATAACCACAGTGAATGCCACTACTGTGAATGCAAACACGTCTGGTATTCATACCGGTAACGTATCAGCTACTGTTGTAAATGCTAGTGCTAATGTTAATGCTCCTTTAGTATTTGCCAATGTTACTGGTACATATGCTAATATCACTGGTCAAGTCAATACTGCAACGTTCTATGCTGCCACAAGCGCTAACGTTGGTGGTAACGTTCAAATTACAGTATCACAATATGGTATTACTGGTAACGTTACTACCGCACCAACAATGTCATTGACTGGTTCAGCTTTAACGATTGGTAACAGTTCGATCACCGGCGCACCTTCAATTAACCTAGCAAATAGTACCGGGAATACTACGGTTAATGTAACTTCTATTGGATCCAGTTGGGGTTTAATTTCAAATGCATCCGGTGTGTATCATAGTGGTCTTGTAAATGCTGCTTCTCTTACAGTTGGCTCAAGTTTCATAGCCAACTTAACTGCAATTGTAGGAACAGGTTATGCTAACGTTACCGGCGCGGTTAATGCTTCTAGTCATACTGTAGGAACTACATTTACAGCTAATGCTACGCTCGTAAATGCTGCAGCAATAAACATTGTAAACCAAACCAATACAGCCACACTTTTTGTTACTACTAGTGCTAATGTTGGTGGTAATGTACAGATTACAGTATCACAATATGGTATTACTGGTAATGCAACTACTGTTCCAACAATGTCTCTTACTGCATCATCATTAACGATTGGCAATAGCACGGTTACGGGTGCTCCAACAATTAACCTAGCAAATTCAACCGGTAATACTACGGTTAATGTAACTTCTATTGGAACTAGCTGGGGTCTAATTTCAAATGCATCTGGTGTGTATCATAGCGGTGTAGTTAATGCTGCATCGCACACTACTACTACAACTGTATCTAATACAACTGGATTCTTTCCAACAACGAATGCTATAGCATTAGGAAACAGCATAGGACTTTGGGTAATTTCAGCAAACAGCTTAGGCGCCAATAGTATCACTGTAACTGGTGGTAATCTTAACGCTGCTACTGTTTATGCTACTGGTCTTGTTAATGCTGCTAATTTTACAACTACTGGTACTGTTAATACTGCCACGGTTTTTGCAACTGGACAAATAAATGCGGCATCACACACAACAACCAATAGTGTATCCAATACATCTGGGTTTTTTCCAATAAGCAATGCAGCAGTTGGAGCATTAGGAAACTCAACTGGTCTTTGGGTAGTGTTGGCTAATAGTGTTACTACTAATACTTTAACAGTTTCCGGCGGAACAATTACTTCTGGAAACGTTAATATTACTGGATATGTTAACGCTTCAGCTAACTTAGTTGCTCCTTTAGTATTTGCTAACGTATCTGCTGGTTATGCTAACGTAACAGGTCAAGTGAATACAGTTACGTTCTTTGCAACTACATCTGCAAATGTTGGTGGTAACGTTCAAATTACAGTGTCTCAATATGGCATCACGGGTAATGCAACCACCGTTCCAACAATGTCTCTTACTGCATCAGCATTAACGATTGGTAATAGTACAGTTACGGGTGCTCCATCAATTAACTTAGCAAATAGCACAGGTAATACTACAGTTAATGTAACTTCTATTGGATCCAGTTGGGGTCTAATTTCAAATGCATCTGGCGTGTATCATAGTGGTGCAACTGCTGTAATTAATGCTTTTAGTCATACTTCTGGTTCTGGATTTATTGCTAACTCAACTGCTATTGTTGGAACAGGATTTGCTAATGTAACAACAAGTGTTAACTCAGCGTTATTAACAGTAGGTACATCTTTCATTGCTAATACCACTGGGGCTTATCATACTGGTACTGTTAATGCTGCCAGCCATACCGTTGGAACTACATTTACTGCTAATGCAACATTAGTTAATGCTGCTGCTATTAACGTTACTGGTCAAATTAATACAGCTACTTTGTATGCTATTACTTCTACTCCAGGATTTTATGCTGTTTATGGTTATTCAAATAGCAGTGTTGGTGTTTATGCTATATCAAACACGGGTTATGGCGTTTCAGGCACTTCAAATTCTGGCGTTGGCGTTTATGCTCAATCGAATTTTAACAATCCGTTAGTTGCCGGTAACAATACAACAACATTCATTACTATTAACAGTTCTGGTAACATGGTTGCTGCATATAATGTTAATGCTGCCAACTTTGTAACTACAGGAACAGTTAATACTGCTACCGTATATGCAACTGGTACTGTTAATGCTGCTTCGTATACGGTAGGAACTTCATTCATAGCTAACTCAACTGCAATAGTTGGTACTGGTTATGCTAATGTAACTACAAGCGTTAACTCGGCATTACTAACTGTTGGTACGGCTTTTACTGCTAATGCAACAGCTTTAGTCCATACTGGATTTGCTAATGTAACAACAAGTGTTAACTCGGCATTACTAACTGTTGGTACGGCTTTTACTGCTAATGCAACATTGGTTAATGCTGCAGCCCTTAACGTTGTAAACCAAGTTAATACAGCTACTTTGTATGCTACTACTTCTGCTAACGTAGGAGCTAATGTACAGTTAACTACTTCACAATTGTTTATTGGCAATAGCACAGTCAATAATACAACGAACACATCATATGCGTTTATTGGTAATTCTACCGTTTATGCTACTACAGATTTAACTGCTCCAACAGGAACAGTAGTAGCTGAAAGATATAATACAGGATTTGATAGCTCTACTTTTGGAAAATCTGTTGTCACAACTTATAGTAATACTACCGTAACTGCTGCTAGATCGAATTATGGTCAACAATTAGTTTATAATAATTTGGGGCTGCATGCTAATTCCTTAGGTGTTGCGACTGGAGCACAATTATCTGATATTTATGGATTTGCTTCTTTTGTATATAGTGGAAATTCTGCTAGCGGAGGTAATGCTAGAATTGATAGTATATTTGGCATACAAGCTGATGTTAGAAATTATGCAAATGGAACTACCGCTAACACAATAAACTCTGCAACTGCACTAAACAGTGTAGTAAGACAATACGGATCTGGAACAATTACTGCAGCGACTGGAATCATAGGCACAGTGACTGCAGCTAACAGTTCAGTCACTGGAGCTATTACGACCGCCTATGGCGTTAAAAGTTCTGTATCTTCTAACACGGCTATGACGATTGGTACTGCATATTTATTTTATGGCCAGTCACTAGGAGCAAGTCCATCAACAAATACCACAAGTTATGGTGTATATTGCACAGGAGAATCAAATAATTATTTTTCAGGAAATATGCGAGTGTCAGGAGCACTAGGTATAACAGGTGCTCTTACAAAAGGATCTGGTACGTTCTTAATTGACCATCCTCTTGATCCTACAAATAAAGATCTATATCATGGATTCGTTGAAGCTCCAAGATATGATTTAATTTATCGTGGAGAAGTAACTCTTGAACATGGGTCTGCTGAAGTAGATATTGACATTGCATCTAATATGACGCCAGGAACTTTTGATGCTCTTACTCAAAATCAAAAAGTAACATCTTTGCAAAATCAAACTGGATTTGATAGGGTTAAACCATTAACTATTGCAAATGGTAAGTTTACAATCATATCAGAAAGTAATACTTCTAATGATACGATAGTTTGGGTTGTTATGGGTGAAAGAAAAGACGTGTTCATTAAGACCGTGAATAACACAGATTCTGAAGGTAGACTAATACCCGAATGGGATAAGGAGGAATGATATGAGTGAAGAAGACGATTACGAATGGGTTATAGACTATGAAAAAATAGGCAAAAAAGGATATCCAATTCATTATAAAGAATATGGTATGGAACCTCCTATGAAAAGAGTTTTAAAAGAAAAAGTAAAAGACCCAGAACCAGAACAGTCTTAATAAATATAATAAAAATACGTAGAGATATAAATGTCAACAAAAGCAAACCTAGTCTTAGATCAAGGCGCTACATTTTCATCTACTGTCACCGTTGCAGATGCTAACGGCGATGTTATGGATTTGACCAATTATACTGGTGCTGCTCAGATGCGTAGACATTATTCGTCTACAAACTCTACATCATTTGTGGTTACAATTGCCAATTCTGGTACTGTAACGCTTTCTCTTTCTGCTAATGCTACTGCGAATATTCCTTATGGCAGATATGTTTATGATTGTGAGATCACGAGTAATGCTGCAATTGTTACCCGAATTTTAGAGGGTATAGTTACAGTAACTCCAGAGGTAACTCGATAAATGGCTATACAGATTGCTGTTGATTCTGTACAAATCATATCAACAGTCAAACCAGTTACATCTATTAAAGTGACTCCTACATCATTAACTCCTGTTATTAAAGTCACAGCGTTAAATGCTGTGCCTAAAAAAATACAAGCAGCTTTTCTACCGGGATATGAACCTATATCTTCAGACGTAGATGGCGGGACATTTTAAGGAATAGCAAATGGCAAATCAAATTCTAATAAAAAGAAGTACTACAACTTCTATTCCAGCATCATTAGCGAATGGTGAATTAGCGTATACTGCTAATGGTGATACTCTTTATATTGGTAGTAATGGTCAAATTGTTGCTATTGGTGGAATTAGAAATCCGGGTGTTCTTACTTCAAATCAAGCCCTTATAGCAAATTCTACTAGTGGTATAGATAAAGTCATAACAGCTAATCTTGTACCTACTGCCGTTTATGCAAATGGTTCTTTTGGATCTGCTGGTCAAGTTCTTACGACAAACGCTACTGGCATTTATTGGAGCACCCCTTCTGCTGGCGGCGGTACTCCAGCCGGAACAGATACTCAGATTCAATATAACAGTTCTTCTTCTTTTGGTGCATCTGCTGGCTTAACGTTTAACTATTCGTCAAATACGCTTACTGTTTCAAATACAATATCGACTGCAAATTTAACTATCACTAATCAATTAACGGGCAATAATGCTACGTTCACTGGAAATTTAGTAGTCTCTGGTACATTAGTCACTTTAAATGTTCAAAATATTGTTGTCAATGATCCCTTAATTAAGTTAGGCGCAAATAATACGTCAACAGATGTATTAGATCTTGGTTTCTATTCTACCTATTATACTGGTTCTACTACTGGATATAGTGGATTTTTCAGAGACGCAACATCAAAGACGTATAAACTTTTTGATGGGTTAACACAAGAACCTACAACGACTATACTCGGTGGCGGCGGCACAGGATATTCTCAGGCTACTCTACAAGCATATATAAATGCAAGTGCTTTAGTATCCAATTCTTCAGTTACAAATATAACTGCAAATAGCACCGTAAGTTCTACTATAGCTGCGAATACTCTTACATTGAGTACTGCACTTTCTGGAAATAATGGTGGCACAGGATTAATCTCCTATACATCTCAAGATATTTTAGTTGCAAATGCCACAAATGGTTTTGCTAAATTGGCTTTAGGTACTTCTGGATATGTACTTCAGTCAAATGGCACCGCACTTGTTTATGCCGCCTTAGATGGGGGAACTTTCTAATATTGATGTCCTCTCGATACATATCGAGTTAAAGGAAGCCATATGGCAAATAAGATTCAGATAAAAAGAACTTCGGTTACAGGTCGTACTCCAAATACGACTAATGCAAATAATACTGCATATATTGATGCAGGTGAATTAGCGTTAAATCTCACTGATGGTAAATTATTTTCTTCTAATGGAACTGCTTATTTTGAAGTTGGATCAAATCTACAAAATATTTCAATTACTGGCAATACGACAACCACAGGTATTATAGCAAACGGCTCTATAGGTTCTGCTGGACAAGTATTAACCTCAAACTCAACTGGGATTTATTGGGCGTCTCCTTCGGCAGGATCTCTTTCCAATGCTAATTCAGTACTGACTTCGACAGCAAATGGAACGACATTTACTACTGGATATTTTTCTGCATTAGGCGATGCTATTCAAAAAACTTATATCCTCAGAGGAATCACGACTAACGCTACAGAAACTGAAATCTTTTTAGATGGATCTTATAGAATTCCAGTCAATACAAATACTACTGTATTCTATACAGTTGATATTGTTGCAAGAAGAACTGATGCTATCAATGAAGCAGCGGCATTTCATCTTAAAGGAGCAGCTGATAATTTTTCAGGAACTACAGCAGATGTTGGTAACATATTTGAAACTATTGTTGCAAGAGACGATGCAAGATATGCAGTAGATGCTAGAGCAAACAACTCTACTGATACGATAAATATATATGTTACTGGAGTAGCAGCAAAAACTATACGCTGGGTGGCATACGTCATGACAGTAGAGGTATCGCAATAATGGCAAGATTACGAGGTCTGTTGATTGATAATTCTGCTGACATAGGATCGATTTATACTAATATTGCAGCAACAGCAAATGCTACTCCTTCTAAAACTATTTCTACTGGTGTAGCTAAACAATTTTCAGTTCAAATAAAGGCACCGGGGACAGCAGTTCAACTTTTTAATAGCGCAAGTGCATGGACATCACCATCTAGTGTATCCATAACAAGTGTTTATGCAGTTTTATTACAAAAACTTACAAGCGATATAACATATCCAACTGGAAAAGATCTAATATTTAGATTAAGAATACAGCCAAATAGTGGTTCAAGAACAGACAATTATTTTACAATACCAGTTAATACTACTTCTCTTACTCAATCATTTAGTTATGATTTAGCAGTAAATGATAGAGTTTTTGTTGACGTAACACAGATTGGTTCTATTAGACCGGGATTGGGATTAACTGTTTATGTAAGATACATATGAGGAAACTATGAGTATAGAAGACATAAAAAATTATTTTCATAATTATCCAGTTTATACTTTTTCTGGATCAAAAGAAGAATTACAGTGTATCGTGGGCACAAATTTTTCTATGTTAATTGTCGAAGACAAAGTTTATTTTAGCATATTATCAGAAGATTCTCTTGCATGTTTTGATGAAAGAATGGAGTTAATTTAATGTACGCAAAATTAGTTGCAACTGCTAATGTCAATCCATGTTTGTTAATACGAGATATAGTTCGTTTATGCACTTCTGATACGCCTAATACAACTTTAATTAGTGGATTTTCAAATACATCTAGTGTAGTAATCGATCCTACTCCTGCTGGTTGGACGTATGTCTATAGCACAGCAGATACTACAACATTACAGCCTGCATCGAATGCTACTATTAATAATACTACTGCTTATGAGTGGTGGGCTATGAGTGCTCCATGCTTAGGTCCATTATCAGGTAATGCTACATTAAAGTATGCAAAACTTACAACTGTTGGTGCAGGAACGGCTAATAGTATTGCAACAAATACGTTATCTGGTTTTGCATTGACTGGAGCAGCAAATATACAAACATCTTCAGTAACAAATGAAGGCACTAGAAGAGGCGCAAATGGCACATCAGCAGCCAGTTTTCCATTATATGCGTGGGGATCTGCAACATATCATTTAATTGCCACTCCTAGACATGTAACGTTAATTAGAGAAGGTTATAATTATCAAGGAGTTTGGGAATATGCATTCACAGATGTCCATTCATTTTATACCACATCTTCTCCTTTTTTACAAATAAATCATGGTGGAGAAAACGGATCTAATAACACAACATCCGCTGCAAATACTGGACCAGCAGATCCAGTATACACGACCACTACGGCATTTAATACGCAATCTAACATTAGTAATTTAAATACGCAAAATTTCGGTTCTTATACATCATGTTTATTTAATGTTACGGTTCCTAGTACAGGTGTTTCGTATGGTTCATTATCATTAGGTATCATGCAAAATATGTCAATGCTAACAGCCAATAATCTATTAGCTTTTCAGCCATATCTTTTTAATTATGGAAGATTATCTTCGGTTAATAGTACAGGTGCAACTCGAAATCTTTTAAATCCTATTTTTATAAATGGAGGTTCAATAGGTCATCCTACTTTAGACGTTTCTACTACATCTAAGATTTATAACGTTAAAGCAGGAATAGCTTCTACTGGTGATAATATTGATATTAATGGTACTACATACACATTTTTTAATTCTGGCACCTCATCTAATAATGGTCTTGCTTTAGTTATGACAACGAGTTAATTACATGGCAAGTATAGCAACAAATACAATAGATGCAACTTTAGTTTCTACTAAATTTCCTGTACAATTAATCGTTATATTTCTTGCACCTTATGTGCCAGATTGTTTAATTAATCGTGGATTAAGTGCGCCAGAAGATGAAGTCGTAATAGGATCTTAGACATATAAATACTCTATAAATCTCGGAGATTAAAATGGCTGTTCCAACTACTCGTGCTGCATTTAAAGAATATTGTCTAAGACGACTAGGCAAACCTGTCATCGAAATCAACGTCGATGAAGATCAGGTAGAAGATCGTATTGACGATGCTTTGCGTTATTATTGGGATTATCATTTCGATGGCGCTGAGAAAGTTTATTATAAGCACGCTGTAACATCAACCGATAGAACCAATAAGTATATTACTCTTCCAGAAAATATTATTGGTGCAGTTAGTATATTTTCAATAGCTGATCCATCTATTCGTTCTGATGATCTTTTTAATATTCGTTATCAGATTGCTTTAAATGACTTATACACACTAACTTCAGTATCAATGCTTCCATACTATATGGTAATGGAAAATCTTGCATTAATTGCTGAGATGCTTGTAGGTAAGCAACCAATTCGATACAACAGACATATGAATAAGTTATATGTCGACATGGATTGGAACACTTTAACGGATGGTGAATTTCTTTTAGTTGAAGCTTATCAGATCGTAGATCCAACTGACTATGTAGATGTTTGGAAAGACCAATGGTTAATGAGATATTCTACTGCTTTAATTAAGCGCCAATGGGGAGCTAACCTAAGTAAGTTTACTGGAATGACTCTTCCGGGCGGAGTTCAGTTTAACGGACAGACTCTTTATAATGAAGCTATTCAAGAAATTGATACGCTGGAACGTGAAATGATTAATTCTTATAGTTTACCTGTACTCGATATGGTGGGCTAACGTGGCAACAAGCGTCTTCTTTAATAATTTTGGTTCAAGTCAAGAACAAAGCTTAATCGAAGATCTTGTTATAGAGTCAATTCGAATCTATGGGCATGACTGTTTTTATCTTCCAAGATCATTAAAGAATGAAGATAAGATCTATGGTGAAGATTCAATCTCTGAATACAATGAACAGTTCATGGTTGAGATGTATATTAAGAATGTTATGGGCTTTAAAGGTGAAGGCGATTTCTTGTCAAAGTTCAATTTGCAAGTTCGTGATCAGATGACTTTCACAATTGCAAAGCGAGTATTCTTTGATGAGATTGGAAATGTAAGAGGATTTGATCGTCCACGAGAAGGTGATCTAATTTATTTTCCATTGAACAAGAAAGTTTTTGTAGTTAAATTTGTTGAACATGAGGCAGTATTTTACCAGCTTGGTGCTTTACAGACATATGATTTAGAGTGTGAGCTTTGGGAATACTCAAATGAAATAATGAATACTAGAATTGCCGATATAGATTTACTTCAGAAGAAGTATTCATTTGACATGTCACAATTTGCAATTCTTACTCAAGACTCATTTGTGATAACAGACGAAGATGGATATGATTTAGTACAAGAACAATATAATTTTGTTACACAAGTTGGTTCAAGTTTTGAAGATAATGAAAATCCTGTTAATGAAAATCTTCAATCTGAAGCAGAAGCTGTTATCAATTTTACTGATTCGAATCCATTTTCTGAAGGTAACTATTAATGTTTAATCAGTTCTATCATGGATCACTTAGAAAATACGTTGTTATGTTTGGTACATTATTTAATAGCATCTATATCAATCGCATAAACAGTAGTAATGAAACTGTTCAATCGATGAAAGTTCCATTATCATATGGGCCTAAAGAAAAGTTTCTTGCACGGCTTGAAGGTGATCCAACATTCAATCGTCCAGCAATGGTTCTTCCAAGAATGGCATTTGAAATTACGTCTATTAGTTATGCATCAGATAGAAAATTGAATACTCTTAATAGGAACGTTAAAGTCAATAGCGCAAACACAGTATCATTAGCATATCAATATCAATCAGTGCCATATGATATTGGATTTACTTTATACATAATGGTAAAGAATGTTGATGATGGCACGCGTATCGTAGAACAGATATTACCTTATTTTACACCTGAATGGACTATCACTGCTAATTTAATACCTCAATTAGGTTTAAATGTAGATATTCCAATTATATTAAAAACGATTGGTTCTCAAGATACATATGAAGGTGATTTCATGAATCGCCGGGCTATAGTTTGGACTCTTGATTTTGCAATGAAAGCATACTTGTTTGGACCAACTAAGAAAGGTTCAATCATCAAGACAGTCAATACAAATATCTATGTTGCAAAAACTGAGAATATAGATGATTCTGTAGGTGTAACTGATATTGCATCAAGAATAACTGTAAGGCCCGGTTTACTTGCCAATGGTTCTCCAACATCAAATGCTTCGCTATCAGTTGATATATCGCAAATTGATGCTGATGAGAATTATGGGTTTATTATTGAATTTGATAGTTATGAAGATATAATCCAATGAACTCCGATAAAATTATTGCTGACTCATTAGACATTGCTGCATTTGATGAGCAAGTGGAATACATCCCAAGCTCTGATGATGATTATGATTTTGCTCGAAAGAACATTCGTTCTATTCTCGAAAAAGGTTCTATTGCTTTAGATAAGATGCTTGATGTTGCAGACTTATCTCAGCACCCACGAAGTTATGAAGTAGTCTCAACACTTATTAAATCATTATCCGATTCAAGCAAAGATCTATTAGAGCTTGCTGAGAAAAAGAATCGTATTGAAAAAGGTAAAGATGTTGATGGTAATAAAACCATAAATAATAACTTATACATCTCAACCTCTGAACTATTGAAGTTAATAAAGAATAAATGAGTGAAGCATATCTTGGTAACCCACTTCTAAAGAAATCTAATGTAAAATTTAATTTTACAAAAGAACAAATTGAAGAATACATAAAAGCCTCTGAAGATCCAGAGTACTTTATATTAAATTATTGCTATATTGAAACTCTTGATCATGGTCTGATTAAGTTTGAGCTTTACGATTGTCAGAAGAATAAGATAAAAGTCATTAATGAGAACCGTAAAGTTATCGTTATGGAAGGTCGGCAACAAGGTAAGACTACTACTTCAGTTGCCTATATCTTATGGTATACGGTTTTCCAATCTCATAAGAACGTAGCTATCTTAGCAAATAAAGCCGCAACAGCTCGCGGTATTCTTGCAAGATATCAGTTGATGTATGAGAACTTGCCTAAATGGATGCAACAAGGTGTGGTCAATTGGAATAAAGGCGATATTGAACTTGAGAATGGATCTAAGATCTTTACGGCCGCAACAACTGCGGCAGGTATTCGTTCTCAATCAGTTAACTTATTGTATATTGACGAAGCAGCAATTATTCCAAATAATGTAGCTGAACAGTTCTTTACTTCTGTATACCCTGTAGTTTCTGCTGGTCAGACTACAAAGATCATCATTACTTCTACACCATATGGATATAATCATTTCTGGAAATTCTGGAATGATGCACAGAATAATCGTAATGACTTTGTGCCATTGTTTATT
>Ga0209400_1000403_pt1 | contig 37189 bp, 50 predicted proteins | sample M_130807_EF_Meta_FD_187313 | JGI IMG/M metagenome (GOLD analysis project Ga0209400, IMG submission 187313) | Freshwater microbial communities from Lake Montjoie, Canada to study carbon cycling - M_130807_EF_MetaG (SPAdes) (version 2) | ecosystem: Environmental > Aquatic > Freshwater > Lake... | reverse complement strand
GGGGGGATAGACCCAGCGGCACATGAACCCGGACCCCCACTCACCCCAGCCGCCTGACGACTCCGTCGCGCTAGCGCAGGCGCTAGCGGCGGACGCCGCAGGGCGCGGCATGGTGTACGAGGAGTACAGCTTTGAGATAGAGAACGGCCCAGAGGACGGGTGCGAGTACAAGGTACTGGTGATGCGCATATGAACGACCTGGGCGACATCACAGACGACGACATCACCAGCCTGCGGCTGGCGGTGGACGCGGCGGACGCCGAGGCGCGAGCGACTGCGTGGCGGCGTGTAGCGGCGGCACTGGCTCAGGCGCTTCAGGTCAGCGGCTGGGACCCACACAGCGGCGGCATGGACGCACTGGAGACCTTCAAAAGCATGTTACGGATAGAGTACCTAGAGCACATTAGAAACGGCAGACACACCCAATGAACGACGTATACCACCCAGCGCACTACACGGAGCACCCTACCGGGGTAGAGTGCGTTGAGATCGCGGAAGCCTTCGGCTTCAATCTGGGGAACGCGATCAAGTACATCTGGCGTGCGGGGCTGAAGACGCCGGACCCGATCAAGGACCTTGAGAAGGCGGAGTGGTACATCCGGCGAGAGATCAACCGGCTTTACAAGAACCGTCCTACACCATCAGATGAGTGACCTACTGGACGGCTTGGACCAGCGGCTGGAGCTAACGCTCCTCTTGGAAGAGAGCCTGCGGCGCAAGCGTGAGCGCAAGATCGGCATGTACTTCCCGGATGAGGGTCCGCTCCGGCGTGAGTTGTACCCGAAGCACCTAGCGTACTTTAAAGCGGGGAAGACGTACCGTGAGCGGCTGATGATGGCGGCGAACCGTATTGGGAAGACCGAGTCTATTGGCGGGTACGAGATAGTATTGCACATGACCGGCAAGTACCCCATTTGGTGGGAGGGCCGGCGGTTTGAGCAGCCTATCAATGCGTGGGCGGCAGGGGACACGGGGAAGACGACCCGCGACATTCTCCAGATGAAGCTGCTGGGACCGCCTGGGGAGTTTGGCACTGGCCTGATCCCCAAGGCGGACTTGCTGCGCACCACCGCGAAAGCCGGAGTGGCAGAGGCTATCGAGACCTTGAGTGTCCGGCACGTCAGCGGTGGCGAATCAAGACTCACCTTTAAGAGCTACGACCAGCGGCGGGAAGCATTCCAGGGGAGCGAGCAAGACGTGATCTGGCTGGATGAAGAGCCGCCGCTTGATGTTTACACGGAGTGTTTGCTGCGAACGATGACCAATAGCGGCATGACGATGCTGACGTTTACGCCACTGATGGGGTTGAGCGAGACGGTCATGTCGTTTATGCCGAATGGCGAGATCCAAGAGCAGGCCTCCGGCAGCAAGTACATTGGGATGGCGACGTGGGACGATGTCCCGCACCTTTCTAAGCAACAGAAAGACGAGTTGTGGGCTTCGATCCCGCCGTTCCAGCGCGATGCGCGCTCCAAAGGTGTGCCCCAGCTTGGGTCTGGGGCGATATATCCGGTGCCGGAGAGCGAGATTATCTGTGAAGAGTTCAACATTCCCGAGCACTGGCGGCGGTGTTACGGGATGGACGTGGGATGGAACCGCACGGCTGTGGTGTGGGGAGCGACAAACCCGGACTCCAACGTGACGTACCTGTACTCTGAGTACTACCGTGGCCAGGCGGAGCCGATCATTCACTCGGAAGCGATCAAAGCCCGTGGCGAGATGCCGGGGGTAATTGATCCAGCCAGTCGCGGTCGAGCGCAGACAGACGGCCAGCAGCTTCTTGGGATCTATCGGCGGCATGGGTTGGATATAACTCCGGCCCAGAACTCAGTGGAAAGCGGTCTGTACACAGTGTGGACTGCAATGTCTGCCAGCAAGCTTCGAGTTTTCCCAAGTCTAAAGAATTGGCTGAACGAGTTTCGGCTTTATCGGCGGGATGAAAAGGGTCGCGTTGTGAAGGATAATGATCATTTGATGGACGCGACACGGTATTTAATGGTAAGTGGTTTAGGTAGAGCAGCGATTCCCGGCAAGTATACCGGCAAGAGAAACAGCTCACTAATCATGCCGGTAATCAACTTTTTTAAGAGATGAACGAAGACAAATTGGCTGAGATTCACCAGAAAGCACGGGCTGAGTTCGATCAAGTCCAGTCTGCTCTGTATCAGGAGCGGATGAATTGTCTGGGGGATCGGCGTTTCTGTTCGCTAACTGGCGCTCAGTGGGAGGGACCGCTTGGCATGCAGTTCGAGAACAAGCCGCGCTTTGAAGTCAACAAGGTCCACATGGCGGTGCAGCGGATCATTAACGAGTACCGTAACAACCGGATCGGAGTGCTGTTTGTCTCTAAAGAGGGCGAGGAATACGACAAGCTGGCGGATACCTGTGCCGGTTTGTATCGGGCGGATGAGCAGACGCCTACGGCGGATGAGGCCTATGACAATGCCTTTGAAGAAGCGGTGATGGGCGGCTTCGGAGCGTGGCGGCTTCGCACCGAGTACGAGAACGACGAGGATCCCGAGGAAGATAAACAGCGCGTGTGTATTGAGCCGATCTTTGACGCGGACTCTAGCGTGTACTTTGATCTGGGAGCCAAGCGCCAGGACAAGGCAGACGCGAAGCGTTGCTGGGTTCTTACCAGCATGACGCGGGAAGCTTACAAGGCAGAGTTTGATGATGACCCATCGACGTGGCCTAAGACTATCACGCGCAGTCAGTTCGATTGGTATACGCCCTCAATCGTCTACGTTGCGGAGTACTACGTTGTCGAAGAAGTCTCCGAGCAAGTCCGTATCTACAAGAACATTGACGGCAAGGAAGAGTCTTTGAAGCCGGACGAGCTTTATCAGGAAGAACAGATGCTTGCTACCGGCTGGAAAGAAGTTCGGCGCAAAAAGATCAAGGCTCGCAAGGTCCACAAGTACATCATGTCCGGGGCCAAGATCCTTGAGGACTGTGGCTACATTGCTGGGAAGAACATCCCGATTATTCCAGTGTACGGCAAGCGTTGGTTCGTGGACAACGTGGAGCGGTGCATGGGCCATGTGCGGCTGGCTAAAGACGCGCAGCGGCTCAAGAACATGCAGCTTTCTAAGCTGGGCGAGATTGCAGCGCTCTCCGCCATGGAGAAACCGATCCTGCTTCCTGAACAGATCGCCGGCCATCAGCTCATGTGGGCCGAGGACAACCTCAAAAACTACCCGTACCTGCTGATCAATCCGATCACGGATGCCAACGGCAACCCGGCAGCCGGCGGACCGGTGGCGTACACTAAGCCTCCCTCGATCCCGCCGTCAATGGCTGCACTGCTCCAGATCACGGAAGCCGACATGCAGGAAATTCTTGGCTCTCCTCAGCAGGGCGACAAGATGGTGAGTCACCTGAGCGGCAAGACCGTTGAGCTTATCCAGCAACGCCTTGACATGCAGACATTTATCTACATGAGCAACATGGCTAAGGCTATCAAGCGGTGTGGGGAAGTGTGGCTTTCGATTGCTCGGGACATCTTTGTAGAGCAGGGCCGAAAGATGAAGTCTGTCACTCAAAACGGCAAGATGGAACCGGTTGAACTGATGAAGCCTGTCGTTAATGACGAGGGCGAGATTGAGTACGAGAACGACATGTCCTGTGCTGATTACGACGTGCAGGTGCTTGTCGGGCCGAGCGGCCAGACCAAGCGGCAGGCTACGGTTCGGGCGCTTACAGACATGATGACCATGACTCAGGATCCTGAGATGACTCAGGTATTGTCCTCGATGGCCATGCTGAACATGGAAGGCGAAGGCATTGAAGATGTTCGCGACTACTTCCGCAAGAAGCTGCTTCGTATGGGGGTACTTAAGCCTACCGACACAGAAGCTCAGGAACTCGCCCAGGAGGCTCAAAACGCCAAGCCAGACCCGCAAGCGCAGTACTTGCAGGCGGCAAGCGAGCAGGCCATCGCACAGGCCTCCAAGGCGCAGGCCGACAGTATTCTCTCTGTGGCTAAGGCCGAGGAAACTCGGGCTAAGACTACAGAGACGCTCTCCAAGGTCAGTATGGCTGACCAAGAGCGGATCTTTGCGCTAGCAGACCGGCTGACAGCGCCAGCCCCGCAGATGCAATAGTTCTTGCATTCTGCGTCAGTTTTACCCATGAATACAAACCAAGAGGCAGTAGATACCGCCACAACATCGGAACCGGAAGAAGTCCTACTAAAGCAATCAGAGGCCGCGCAAGCGGAGCCTGAGACGCAGACGGAAGACGCTGGAGAAGAGCTTGTGGTGACTATCGCAGGGGAATCGCCGCCCCCGGAAGAGGAAGAGAAGCAGGCACCCGAATGGGTGCGTAACCTGAGAAAAAGCTACCGAGAGTTACAACGCGAGAAGCGTGAGCTTGAGGAAAAGCTCAAGACGGTATTACCGGCAGCAGAGACAAATCCTGTTGATCCCGGCCGCAAACCGACACTTGAGGCGTGTGATTACGATTCGGATAAGTTCGAGAACGAACTTGCTGGTTGGTTTGAGCGCAGGCGGCAGTCTGAAGAGGCTGTGGCCAAGCAAAGATCCAAGCAACAAGCCGAACAGGAATCTTGGCAGAAGAAGTTGGAAGGCTACAACCAGTCTAAGACTGGCTTGAAAGTGTCTGATTTCCAAGACGCCGAGGAGACAGTTCTCGAAAGCCTAAGCGTAACGCAACAAGGCATTATTCTTCAGGGCGCCCAGAACCCCGCTGTAATGGTTTATGCCCTCGGCAAAAACCCAAAGAAAGCCAAGGAACTGGCAGAGATCACGGACCCAGTGAAATTCGCGTTCGCTGTTGCGAAACTCGAAACTCAACTGTCTGTGACATCTCGAAAAGCACTCCCTCCTCCTGAAAAACGAATTACAAGCAACGGTAGTCTTGATACTTCCAGCGTTCAGTTGGATCGGTTGCGTGACGAGGCGGCACGCTCCGGGGACTTCACCAAAGTGATCGCCTATAAAAAGCAGTTAAAAAACCAATCCTAAGTTATGGCCAATTCATTCAGCAAAGAAGAACGCGTAGCGTTTGAAAACCTCCTCGAAGGGTTTCAGGACGCTCTAGTCTTGTCCCGCAACGTCTCGATCTACAACACGGATCAGACGATGATGGAGCGCACCAACAACACAATCTGGAGGCCGCAGCCTTATGTCTCCCGGTCCTATTCCGGTACGGATATGACCTCGAACTTCACGGACTACACCCAGCTCTCCGTCCCTGCGACGATTGGTTTCAACCAGTCTGTGCCTTGGATTATGACGGCTACGGAACTCCGTGACGCCCTTCAGGAATCCCGTCTCGGTGACGCTGCCAAGCAGAAGCTCGCTTCTGACATCAACGTCGCTGTTCTTAATGTGGCCTCGGCCCAGGGAACGCTCGTTGTGAAGCGCGTGTCTGCCGCTAGCGGTTTTGATGACGTCGCCCAGTGCGAAGCAGTCTTCAACGAACAGGGCGTTAACGATTTTGATCGTTACCTCGCGCTTTCCACTCGTGACTACAACGGCATGGCAAGCAACCTGGCTGGTCGTCAGACGCTTCAGGGCAAAACGCTGACCGCTTATGACCGCGCCTTCATCGGCCAGGTCGCAAGCTTCGGCACCTACAAGCTCGACTACGCCAACCGCATCGCGGCTGCTGCTGGTTCCGGTATCACGATTGATACCCGTGACTCGGCTGTGAACTACCAAGTGCCCAAGGCTGTCACGTCGTCCCCGACGACGGCAGAGCGTCTCAACGTGGACAACCGTTTCCAGACTGTGACCGTGTCAAGCACGACCGGCGTTGCTGCTGGCGACTGCTTCACAATCGCGGCTGTAAACGCCGTGCATCACATCACCAAGGGCGACACTGGCCAGTTGAAGACGTTCCGCGTCATCAGCGTGACAGACAGCACCCACATGGTGATCAGCCCCGGCATCGTTTCCAACCAGGTTCCCTCTGCCGCTTCGTCAGAGTATCAGAACTGCGTTGTAAACACCAAGGCTTCCAACAGCGCCATCGTGTTCTTGAACACAGCAGCGGCTCCGATCAACTGCTTCTGGCAGAAAGACGCGATTGAAATCCTGCCCGGTCGCTACGCAGTGCCTTCGGACGCCGGTGCGAACGTGATGCGTGCTTCCACTGATCAGGGCATCGAACTGGTCATGCAGAAACAGTACGACATCAACACGATGAAGACCCGGTATCGTTTGGATACCATCTTCGGGGTTGTGAATAAACAGCCCGAGATGAGCGGTATCATCCTGTTCGGTCAGGCTTAGTCTGACATTCACCGGGGGAGAGCGGTTGACTCCGCTCTCCCCTTTGTGTATGAAGTCTTTATGCCTCTCAAAAAAGGATACTCGCAGAAGACAGTCTCCAGCAATATCAGCAAGGAGATGAAGGCCGGATACCCACAGAAACAGGCTATCGCTATGGCGCTTAGTTCGGCACGCAAGGCAAAGGTCGCGGCTGGGAAACCTGTTGGAAAGCTCAAGAAATGACTGAGTTTCCTGCACTCGTTTACAAGGACAAAGGTAAGCACCAGCGTAAAGGCGGGACTTATGATTTTACCGGCGTCAACAACGCTGAAGAACTGGAACAGAAACTCTCTGAAGGTTGGTTCTACAATCTTGAAGATGCAATTGCTCCAGCAAAGCCAGTTGAAAAGCCCTCGCCAGAGCCCGCAAAGCCTGTTTCTGAGCCTGTTCTGGATGATTCTGCTCCTGCCACACGAGAAGAGCTGGAATCTAAGGCTACTGAGCTTGGAATTAAGTTTGATGGCCGCTTTTCTGACAAAAGAATTGCACAACTGATCGAGGAAGCACTCAAATAACATGGCTTGGACCAAACGACAGATTATTGAGCAGGCATTTGAAGAGATTGGACTCGCGTCATACGTTTTTGACCTGAATCCGAGCGAACTTCAGAGTGCGTTGCGTCGTTTGGATCTCATGGTGGCTTCTTGGCAGGCCCGAAACATTCAGATCGGTTTTCCGCTCTCGACCTCACCTAACAATAGCGACATCAACGATCCTGTTGAGACATCTTTGACCAACAATGAAGCGATTGTGCTTAATCTGGCGGTGCGGCTGGCTCCGGGGTATGGCAAGGTGGTTCAGCCGGAGACCAAAGTGGCCGCAAAGGCCCTTTACGATCAATTATTGATGGAGGCGGCAGCTCCCATCGAGCAGCAGTATGTTAATACGCTGCCACTTGGTGCTGGATATAAACGGACAGAACGTGTATTTGTAGATGCGCCTAACTTGAACCCGCTTCAGGTCGAAGGTAACGACCAGATGCTTTTTAAAAACTCATAGTATGGCTATTGAACGGCTCTCACTCATTGATCGCGTAACGGCATCGACTTATTTTGCCGTCAACGTCAATAACCAGGACTACCGGGCAGCGGCAGGGACTGTTTCTGACTACATTAGCAGCGTCATCGACAGTACGATTGCTCCAGAGACGATTCAGTACACGTCGCCTGCTACAGATTTTACCTACACGCTCACCAATAACAGCACGAGCACTTGGTTAGCGATTACGCCCACTACGACCATAGCAAGCGGCACGATTATTCTGCCGAATGTGAGTGTGGCTGGTGACGGTCAGGAGATCTTGATTACAACCACCCAGAATATTAATGGTCTAGTGATCAACGCAAATGGCGCAAGCGTAAACAACGTCCCATCTTCTCTTCAGCAGTACGAATGTTTTAAGTTGAAGTTTGAACCAATCACAAAGAAATGGTACAGAGTTCAATCTGACTGGGCCATCGACACATTTAATTTCGGAACCTACTAATTTATGGGACTCGCATTTCAACCCAACTACACCAAGGGCGTAACGGTAACGCCTAATGGCACTTCCCAGCAGGTTACACTTGGGTTTACTTCCGAGTCTCTGGTGTTCACGAACCTTGGAACTACGATTGTGTACGTCGCTGTGGGCAACTCTGCGAACAGTATTGTGGCTTCGACTTCCTGCTACCCTGTAATGGTGAACTCGCAGGTCAGCATCGGCAAAGATCAGGATGACGACACGGTCGCGTTCATTAGCCCGGATGGCGATGGCAGTCTTCATATCATCCAGGGGATCGGCATCTAATGATACGGTACATTTCTAGGCGCAGAAACAAGATCCCGGCCGGCACTGGTACTCCCACGCCGCCGCCGGTGTCGCATAACCTAAACGGCGGAGACGCCGCTACGGTTCTGTTTGCGCGTACGATCAACAACGGATTTGCTTCAACTACTACTTTCACAGATACCTTCAACGGAGGGGGCGCTTAATTTATGGCCGATAGAATCCAACTTCGCAGAGATACAGCCGCAAACTGGACGGCATCGAACCCGGTATTATTTTTGGGAGAAGTTGGTCTTGAGACGGACACGCTTAAAAGTAAGTTCGGCAACGGCAGCACGGCTTGGAACGGCTTAAGCTATACAGCATCCGGCGCAACTGGAGCTGTAGGTGCAACTGGAGCCACAGGTTTGACCGGCGCTACAGGCGTTACAGGTTCTACTGGATTAACCGGCGCTACCGGCGCTGTTGGGGCTACTGGCGCACAGGGGGCTACTGGCGTTGCTGGCGCAACAGGAGACACAGGCGCAACAGGCGTAACAGGAAATGATGGTGCGACTGGAGCGAATGGTGCCACTGGTGCAGCAGGAGCAACAGGGACCACTGGCTCTACTGGCGTAGCAGGAGCAACAGGTGCTACCGGCGCTATTGGAGCTTCTGGCGCTAGCGGTGCCACCGGCACTCAAGGAAATACAGGTTCTACTGGTGCCATCGGAGCAACTGGTCCAACCGGATCAACTGGCATACAAGGATCAACAGGTGCCACTGGCATTCCGGGCTCTACTGGCATTCAAGGTGCCACTGGCGAAACAGGAGCCACTGGAGCGACTGGAGTCATTGGTTCCACCGGCGTAGCAGGTTCTACTGGCGCTACTGGGGTTGACGGTTCAACTGGAGCCTCGGGCGCAACGGGCGCAACAGGTGTAGCTGGCGCAACGGGAGTTACTGGTGCGACTGGACTCACAGGTGCAACTGGCACTACTGGCACCACTGGGGCCACGGGCATCACCGGAGCTACAGGAATTGGATCCAGTGGAGCCACTGGCGCTACTGGTCTTGATGGCGCTAGCGGCGCTACCGGAGCCACTGGCCCGTCTGGAGCCACTGGTGTTGGCGCTACTGGCGCTACGGGAGTTGCTGGTGCGACAGGTGCACCTGGACAGTCTGCATCGTTTTTCAATTATCAGGCTGACACAACTTCGACCACAATGCCAAATGGCGTTGGAACCATTCCAGATGGTCATGTGTTGTGGAATAACGCAACGCAAGTAAATGCAACGCAGATGGCGTTTTCTCACATTGATGGGAATGGAAACGACATTGATGTATTTTTCCCGCTTTATAAAAATGGAGACACTTTTGTTCTTCAGGATCAAAACAATTCCAATAACTATCAGAGCTGGGAAATTAATGGCACGCCAACCATCGGCAATAATGCTTGGATTGTCATTCCAGTTCAATTGACGGCCTCCGGCGGAACAGGCACAACAAATTTTGCAAATAACCATCAAGTCATTTGGGCCATTGTGACCTCTGGTCTTCAGGGAGCTACTGGTCCTGCGGGAGCCACTGGTCCTGTTGGCGCAACTGGAGTTCATGGTTCCACTGGTGCAACTGGTATTCAGGGAGGCTCCGGAGCTTCTGGTGCAACCGGCTTGCAAGGTCCTACTGGTGTTACCGGAGCCACTGGAGTTGCTGGGGCTACTGGTGTGATTGGCTCCACTGGGGCTACGGGAGTTGCTGGTGGTCAAGGTTCGACTGGAGCGACAGGTGCGACTGGTGTTATTGGCGCGACTGGAGTTGTCGGTTCTACGGGAGCTACTGGAGTTTTGGGTTCAACCGGCGCAACCGGCGCAACTGGAGTAGTTGGATCAACTGGATCAACTGGAGTCGTTGGAAGCACTGGAGTCGCAGGAAGCACTGGGATTGATGGGGCCACTGGGGCCACTGGAGTTGTTGGATCGACTGGAGCCACTGGCGCAACAGGAATTGGAACCACAGGGGCCACCGGCAGTACTGGAGCAACTGGTGTTGGCACTGCTGGAGCCACAGGAGCCACAGGCCCAGCTATTGCAACGCCTGTTTCGGTTGACCAGGGTGGGACTGCTGCAACTGATGCAGGGACTGCGCTGTTTAATCTGGGTTGCCCAGCGCATTATTGCATAGTCCGTGCATCCGCGTCGCAAACGCCAAATCTTTTGCCTTTTGCATATTTTGCGACTTGGACAACAAGTTCAACAACAGTAACACTAACGTCTGGAAATACTTCGGCCCTTGCTATTGGCATGACGCTTTCGCCAACGGCATTGAGAACTTTTGCAATCGCGAGCATCGTTGATTCCGTAACTTTTACGATTTCCGGAATCCCCACACTTGCGGGGACAGCAGCATCGTTGCCAATTTTCACCACGACAAACAGCACGTTTACATACCCGACTGGAGCGCAAACCGCCCTTGAAGGCAGGACTATAGTTGTTGGCGATGTTGTTCTTTTTTCGGGTCAAACCCAAATAACGACAATGGGGCCTTGGGTTTGCACGGTGCAAGGCGCGTTGGGAGTCTCGCAGGTAATGACGCGTCCAAGTTGGTTTACAGCAACAGGTTACCCAATTGCCTGCACACTGCAACGCGGAAACGTAAGTGCGGGTCAAACGTATTCCGTGTACCAAGTCACACCGGCTGACTCAGATTTAGCTATTGGCCAAGTATCTCTAGCTGTGTCGCTTGTTGCGGCACGCGGGGCTGTTGCAGTTCTGGGGGGAAATACCTTCTCCGGCAAAAACACCTTCCAAGCTGGATCGTTAGGATCTGGCGCAGTACCTTTTGCGTTTCAGGCTGGTGTATTGATGACTACGCCGCAGGCGCATAGCGTCGAGTGGGACGGCCTGCTTGAGTACACAACGGCATTGATGACCTTTGCCGGAACGTGGGGAACAGGCAGCACTACAATCACGCTCACAACCGGCACAACGTCTGGTCTTGTAGTTGGAGCAGCGATTGCTTCTGGTATTACTGGAGCGGCTCAGTTGTTTGTTACGGCAATCACAGGCCGGCTGACATTCACCGTGGGAGCTAATCCAACCAACACAGGTTCAAGCACTGCATTTACAATCGCAAACAGAGACAGTATTGTGACCACAAACTCTTTCGGAACCTACTAACACTATGTCTGTACCATTTAATCCAACGAGGAACGCAACGGCAGGTTCTACTGCCGCTCCTACTACGTCTAACCTGACCACGACCGGGCAGTGCGCCATCAACGCCTATACCGGGACGTACTACATGCGGAAAGAGGACGCTACGATCAGCGACATCGTGGGTGATCGCCTGAGTGGGTTCCGCAACCGGCTGATCAATGGGAATATGGCAATCGACCAGCGGAACGCTGGGGCGAGTGTGACGCCCGCAGATGGAGCATATACAGTAGATAGGTGGGCTGCTGGTTTAACTCAGGCTTCAAAATTTTCAATTCAACAGAATGCAGGTGCCATTTCTGGGCCAATTGGGCTTCCTAATTATTTAGGAGCAACATCATTAAGTGCTTACACAGTGCTTGCTGGTGATACTTTTAGAATTACTCAAGCGATTGAGGGTGTTAATTTTGCGGACTTTGGATGGGGATCTGCTAGTGCATCTCCAGTTACATTGTCGTTTTGGGTTCGCTCGTCGAGTTTGACTGGAACTTTTGGTGGATCTCTAAGAAACTCTGCGTCAAATCGTAGTTATCCATTTACATATACAATTACCGCCGCAAGTACTTGGGAGCAAAAGACTGTTGTAATTGCGGGAGACACAAGTGGTACTTGGGTTGGAGCAACAAATGGAATTGGCGTGAGTTTAGCCTTCAGCCTTGGTTCTGGCGCTACATTTAGCGGAACTGCTGGGGCATGGGCCGCTGCAAACTATATTTCTGCAACTGGAGCAGTCTCACTTGTTGGCACCAACGCCGCTACGCTCTATGTCACCGGCGTCCAGCTTGAGAAGGGCCTAGTGCCTACTCCGTTCGAGGTGCGCTCTTACGGCACGGAGTTGGCGCTGTGCCAGAGGTATTTTTGTGCTCTAAACCCAACATCAACACTGGCTCTTGCGTTGAGCACAACGACTGCACGCGTGGGATTGCAGCCACAGTCAAAAATGCGAACAACTCCAACTTTCAGCAAAATTGGAAATTTAGTAAGACTTGTTGGAGTTGCAACTGATTCAACTCAGTCTGCTGAGAGTTTTACTGATGCAAGCAGTAGTGCGTCATTGGCTATTGTTCAATTGGGAAACTTTTCTGGATTAGTAGCTGGATCTGTTTATGTTGTAGCTGATCAAGCAGCACAAATTGGATTAAATTCTGAACTGTAATATGTATAAACTAAACCTTCTTTTGCCAGAAAACAAAGTTACATCTGTGACCAGAATTTCTGATGGAGCCTGCATTCCATTCGACCCAGCCAATACAGACTACCAAGCCTACCTAGCGTGGCTGGCAGAAGGAAACACACCGTTGCCTGCTAACGAGTAGTTTTCGCTTGCAGGTATAACCTGTCCGAATAGCTTGTCGGCAATGACACAAATCCATTGCCTAGCCGTGCCACATACCATCAGCAATGATGACTATGTGGCTTGTGCTTTTACTCAGAAAGTCCGCAAGTTCTTGACGATGTTCAAGGACTCGACCAAGTACCGCACGGTCCACTACGGCCACCCTGAGTCAGTCACCGACGCGCATGAACACGTCGATGTGACTGACAACAAGACGCTTGTTGCTGCGTATGGGGAGTACGACTGGAAAAAGAACCTGTTTAAGCATGGGATCACGGATCTGGCTCATACCGTGTTTAACGAGAGAGCTGCCAAGGAAATCAAGGCTAGGAAGAAGAAGGGCGATCTTGTGCTTTGCTTTTGGGGAGGCACACAAGCAGCGGCAGAATCAGCCAACGAATCAGATCTTATCGTTGTTGAGCCTGGGATAGGCTCAGGCGGGGCTTTCGCTCAGTTCCGGTGCTACGAGTCGTATCCGCTGAAAGCGGCTTTTGTGGGCACGCAGGGCGTCTCTTACTGCGATCCAAAGTGGTACTGGAGAGTGGTCCCGAATTACTTTAATCTGAACGATTTTAGTCCAGATGAAGACCGGGAAGAGTTTGCTCTCTACATCGGCAGGATCGGCAGAAACAAGGGACTGGATATCGCGATTGATGCCTGCTCCAGAATGGGAGTTAAGCTCAAAGTATGCGGTCAAGGCAGCTCCACTGATGTTGGCTATGATGAATGGCCCAGCCATGTGGAGTATTTGGGATACGCTGACATCGCTACTCGAAAGCAACTTATGGGCACGGCCAAGTTTGGCTTTCTCCTCTCGACGTACTGGGAGCCATTCGGGGGCACGGCAGTTGAGATGATGCTCTCCGGGTGCGTGCCGATCTGTTCTGATGCCGGTGCGATGACCGAGTATATTGTGGATGGCGTGAACGGATTTCGCTGCAACACGATGGGCGACATCCTCAGAGCCATCAGACTAGTACCAACTATTCGGCGCGACCGAATGGTTCGGTTTGCCCAAGATAACTTCTCACTTGATGCCGTGCGGCCCAAGTTTGAGCGTGCCTTTGATGACTTCTCTGATGTCTTTAACGCCGGCGGTTGGTATGAAGACCACAATAGAGAATTGTCAGGCGTTGGACTCGAATACAAAGCATTGTACCTATGAGAATTATTGATGTTGGCTGCGGCCCCGGAATCTATGTGAAAGCCCTGCGGGAGGCTGGAGTAGATGCAGATGGAGTCGATCTGGACCCAGCGTGTCCATACGACATCATGGATGTATTTTCTGACGAGTTTGAGGCCAAATACAAAGGCTATGACTTAGCCATGTGTCTTGAGGTCGCAGAGCACTTGCCAGAGTCAAAGGCTGGCGACCTTGTCAAAAGGCTTACTGCGCTTGCTCCTACGGTCTTGTTTTCTGCCGCTGTGCCCAATCAAGGCGGACACGGCCACATAAACTGCCAGCCAAAGGAGTACTGGATCGGCAAATTTGCGGAACTTAATTACGTTGTGGATTCGGTATCGACTCTCAAGCTTCTGGATTTCATTACGTCTGGATACCACATGGGGTGGTTTAGAAATAATGCCGTAGTTTTCAAGCAATATGGAGCAACCTGCTATGCCAGCATCATCGAAGAGGAAACACCACAGGCGGTAAGGCTTGCTGAGTACCTGTCCCAAAATAAGCTTTAAGCAGCTTGATTGATAGCTACCGTTCGTGTATTTACACACTAGAAATGCAGGTATCAGTTCCAATCCTGAACGGGATCTACACGGACAATGCCTCGGACTTCCGCGTGGAGTATCCGAGGAACCTGATTCCTGTGCTTCAGGGTAGCGGAATTTCCAATGGGTACTTCAGGCCCGCCGACGGTATCGTTGCCGCTGGCAGCGGACCTGGGGTAGACCGTGGAGGAATCGAATGGAACGGTGTCCACTACCGAGTGATGGGGACAAAGCTTGTCTCCATATCGGCCTCAAACGTAGTGACTGTACTGGGCACCCTTGGCGGCTCTGGACAGGTAACAATGGATTACTCGTTCGATTATCTCGCAATTGCTTCGAGTGATCAGCTCTGGCTCTACAAGCCAGGCGAAGGTTTGAATCAGAACGTGGATCCGGATCTCGGTAATGTCATCGATATGGCTTGGGTCGATGGCTACTTTATGACGACCGACGGTCAGTATCTGATCGTCACCGAACTGGGTGATCCATTCTCCGTGAACCCGCTCAAGTATGGGTCCTCGGAAGCAGACCCGGATCCGATTGTGGCGCTCCTGAAGGTTCGGAACGAGATCTACGCACTCAACCGACACACCATTGAAGCGTTCCAAAACGTAGGTGGCGCTCTGTTCCCATTCCAGCGCATTGAAGGCGCTCAGGTGCAACGCGGAGCCATCGGCACGAATGCCTGCTGCCTCTTCATGGAGTCCATTGCATTTGTTGGCGGTGGTCGTAATGAAGCGCCGGCAGTGTGGTTTGTCACCGGCGGGAACTCCGAGAAGATCTCCACCCGCGAAGTTGATCAGATTCTTGAAACGTACAGCGAATCAGTGCTGTCGCAGACTCTTCTTGAGGCAAAGGTCGATAAGGGCTACCGCCATCTGTACATTCACTTACCGGATCGCACACTTGTCTTTGATGGAGCTGCCACTGCTCTCTCAAAGGAGCCAGTGTGGTTTGTGCTTTCAAGCGGTACGGCTGAAGCTTTCACTCAGTACAGAGCCAAGAACATGGTATGGGTGGGTGACAAGTGGTATGTCGGTGACCCCCAAAGTTCAAACTTTGGATATTTTACTGATCAAATCTCCAGTCATTGGAACCAGATAGTACGCTGGGGATTTGGGACAACCATTTTGTACGCTCAGAACAAAGGGGGCATCTTTTACGATCTGGAGTTAGTTCCAATCTCTGGGAACGCCACATTTGGTGCAGACCCAAGCATCTGGCTCTCGTACACCGAGGACGGTCAGACTTGGAGTCAGGAGCGCGTTGCTAGTGCTGGTAAAACTGGCAACAGAGCAAAACGCATTGTCTGGTTCCAACAAGGCCGCATGAGACAGTGGAGAGGCTACCGGTTCCGTGGCACCAGTGATGCGCACATTTCTTTTGCGCGGCTAGACGCGAATATTGAGCCACTGAGCGTGTGATATGGCTGACGGCCCATACAAGATCACACGCGCCGAGCTGGCCCAGTTTCTGCCTTCTCCTCGGGCGATCCGGGCTTTTGAGCAGCTCTTTGATATTGTCCCTGGTGACATCAATATCATTAACGCCGAAATTGTGGCGCTTGGAATAGCCGTCACTGCTGTTGATGTAAAAGCCACAACGGCAATTGGAAAGGCCGACGCTGCGCAGTCTAGCGCAAATGCCGCGCAGTCCACAGCAACTGAAGCTTTGACCAAGGTCAATCAGCTTTTGGAAAATATAGACTTTGGAACCTACTGAGGGTAGGATTGATGCAATGGATTGTGAACTCACAGCGCCAGTAAACGATCAAATCGAGGCCGTTGAACAGAAGTTACTTCAACTGCCTCAGATTGATTGCCCGCTTGTGCACAGATTTGCACCATCTGTTTATATGCGCGAAGTCACAATGCCAGTTGGTTCATTTGTGATTGGACATGAGCATAATACAGAGCATTTTAATGTTGTTTTAACAGGAAAAGCCAGAGTGATGATAGACGGAATGGTTGAAGATATTGTTGCTCCATGTGTGTTTGTATCCAAGCCATCTGTTAGAAAGATTCTATTTATTGTCGAAGAGATGAAATGGGCAACAGTTCATCCAACTGAAGAGACAAATCTTGAAGTGCTTGATTCGGTATTAATTACAAAAAGTAATGCCTTTGTTGCTCACGCTGAGGTGAAGGCAATGGAGGACAGTTTTAATCCAGAAAAAGGAGGTTTATTATGGCTTGGGTAGCAGTAGCTATTGGAACTGCGGCAGTAATTGGAGCGGGTGCATCGTATGTTGCATCCAGTAATGCTGCGGATGCTGCACAAGAAGCAGCGCAGACTCAGGCAACTGCTCAAGAAAAGGCAACAGCGGCTCAAACAGCGGCTCAAGACCAAGCGATCACAGAGCAGCGTCGGCAGTTTGATAAAATACAAGAGCTGCTTTCTCCGTATACACAAGCTGGTCCAGGTGCGCTTCAAGGAATGCAGGGGCTTGCCGGACTACGCGGTGCTGGAGAGCAGCAGGCATCAATTGACCAGATTAAGCAGTCTGCTCAGTACCAAGAGTTGGCCCGGCAGGGAGAACAAGGGATCCTTCAGAATGCTTCTGCCACTGGTGGTCTTCGAGGAGGAAATGTACAGGCTGCACTAGCTCAATTTCGGCCTTCGCTTCTAAACCAACTTATTGAAAGTCAATATAGCAAACTGGCTGGATTGACTTCACTAGGACAAGCATCAGCGGCTGGCACAGCGGCGGCTGGGCAGCAGTCAGCCACAAACATTGGCAATCTTTATTCGGCACAAGGTGCTACACAGGCCGCTGGATACACAGGAATCGGCCAAGCTCAAGCCGGGGGTATCATTGGAGCTGCAAACGCTCAAGCGCAAGGCACGGCTTCAATGATAGGAGGAATTAACTCAGGTATTCAGGGATACGCGATGTTAAATGCCGCAAATGCTCCAAGCATGAATTCTGGAATCGGAACAGGTGGGTTTGCAGGAACCTATGGGCAGGCTCAGGCCATGTACGGAGGCGCTCCGCTTGGTTATCAAACTCCAATGGGACCCGGGGCTCCTGGTGGATATTACAAAGCTCAATAACTTTTATGCCTGCACCATACGACTACACGGTAAATATCCCTCAGCCTCCGGCGCAGAACTTCTTGCAGAGTCTGCTCGGGATTCAGCAGCTCAAGGGGCTTCAGCAGCAGAGCCAGCTTGCCGAGCAGCAGGCTGGAATCCAAGCGCAGCAGGCGCAGTTCGCGCAGCAGATGCAGCCGCTTCAGCTTCAAACAGAGCAGGCGCGACTTGAGCAGATTGGGCAGTCTACAGCAACAGGAGCAGAGGCACTGCGTCAGGGTAAAATTACGTTTGAGCAAACACAGCAGGATCGTGTCCGCCAAATGGAGCAGCAAGCTGTTGCACAAGCGCAGCAGCAACAGCTTTTTGGAAAGCTGAATGCTTTGGGGGCAAATGCTTCAATGTCTGAAATTGTTCCAATCGCTAATCAGCTTCTTTTGCTTCCAGGTGGGCCTGCTATCTCTAAACAGGCAATGGAAAACTTTAGTGCACTTCCTGAAGAATTTCAAAAGCTCTCAAAGATGACATTGGTAACGGCAACAGGGCAACTTGACGCTGGGGATATTGAAGGCGCAAAAACGACATATAACACTTTTGAAAAAGCTGTCAGAAATTCTGCTGGAAATAACCCAAGGTTAACACAATTGGCAGATGGCATAAAAGCTCAAAAAATGATTTTGGAACTTCCTGACAACAGGGGAGTTAATGTCGGAAAGCTTACTGCTGCTCAAGCGCTTGGAGTCATTGATCCGACTGCCCTAAACGCGATCACTGCTGCCAGAAAGCAAGAAGCAGAAACTCCAATGAGGGCAGCGGAATTAGAGGGCAAGCAATTAGAAAATAGGTTAGCAGAACAAAAGCTTGCTGGGGGTTTAGATCCACAGGAAAAAGCTAAAGCTGAAGCAGCAGAGCGCGCTCACATTGAGTCGCAGCCATTTGTACGCGGATACCTGACGAAGCGAGAAGCTTTTGACATGATTAAAACCGCAGATCCAACTGCGTCTGGCGATGAGTCTATTTTGACCCAGTTTGTCAAAATGGGTGATCCGGGGTCCGTTGTGAGTGTTACAGAAAAAGGTGGCACAAAAAATGTCACTGTTGGTGATTATATTGCGTCTCTTCAGGCAAAGCTAACAAACGAGGGATCACTTGGTCCAGCAAAGCGAAAAGAGCTTAAGGACCAAGCATTTCAGATGCTAAAGACATCCGAAAAAGCCTACAAAGAATACACAGGAAATCTTGAACCTGTGTATAGAGAACGAGGACTTAATTCTAAAAACATCTTTGTGCTTCCGAGTAGCGAGCAGCTTCGTGAGGATGCAAAGAAACAAACTGCCGGTCCTGCCGGAGCGCCTGGGGTTTCAATTAACGTAGGAACATCGCCGGTTGCCCCCAGTTACACTCCACCCACTGGGGTAACAATTAAGAGCGTACGCTAATATGCCTGAATTTACTCTAGACGTTTACGGCAAAGAGTACGTTATTGACGCACCAGACCAAAAGTCTGCCGTTGATGCTGCTCTTGGGCATTACAAAACAACGTATGGAGATGCGCAACCTGCCGCAGCAGTTGCTCCCGTGGAGCAGGCTGGAATGCTTCAGCAGCCCATCGAGGTGCCTGCCGCGCCGCCATCTGAAACCGCACAGATCGCAGGCGCAGCACTGCGAGGCGGCGCTACAATCGGCGCAGGCGCATTGGCAGGGGCAATAGCTGGAGCACCTTTTGGTGGTGTTGGAGCGATTCCAGGTGCCGCAGCAGGAGCAACGGCAGCGGCATTAACGGGACCAATCCTCGAAGGCATCAATCAAACTTTTGGGACAAACTACACCAAACCCGATGAGGCGATGCAGCATTTGCTGACATACCTTGGTGTCCCAAAGGCTGAAATGTCATCTGCAAAACTTGCTCAGGCCATGACTGGGGCTATTGCTGAAACGGCAGCAGGAGTCGGACTCGGTAAAGCTCTGATGGCTGCGGCAAAGCCGTTTTCTACCGGTGCTTTAGTTGGTGAGGCATTGGCTTCACAGCCCGGACAACAGATGATGGGGGCTGCCGGTGCCGCAGCAGGCACGCAGGCCGCAGAGATGGCCGGCATGGGTATTCCGGGGCAACTTCTGGCAGGACTTGGCGGTGGGATGCTTGGATCGTTTGCAGGTGCAGAACGGTCAATTGCAGGAGCAACTACACCAAAAGGGCTTCGTGAAGCAGAGCAACTTGGTATTGAGCCGCTTACTTCGCAGGCTTTTCCTCCAAAGACTCCTTTGGAAAATGCGCTGGCAAAAGCCAGAGAAATGACTCCGTATGGAACTGGGAGCTTGTTACAGAAGCAGGAGGCAAAAAGAATTACAGAGGCAAAAGATTTGCTTCAAGATTTTGGCGCCGACATACCAGGAACAGATTACTTGCCAGAGTTGGCAAAACAGTTGACCGACAGACGCAGAAGCATAGTTGATAAATTTTCTAAGATGAAAATGAATGTCATCAACAGCTTGTCTGGAGTTGGAAGACAACCAAATGTTAATCACACTGTTCAGGTTGTTGATGACGAGATTAAGCGACTCAGAAGAATTAGTGGCGCTGGATACGACAAGGCTATAGCAGAGCTTGAGTCTTTTGGGGTGGATGTAATGTATAAAGATCTAAAAGAATTAGAGGCTAGAAGAAAGTTGCTCGGATTGCAGTTTAGGGCTCCAGAACTTGCTACAGTTAAAGATGAAGGCAAGAAATCCATCGATGCAATCTATGCCGCCTTGAATGAAGACATGGGAAACTTCATCAAATCAGAAGGGACAAGAACAGATTACATAAGATGGAGGATAGGAAACAGAAATCTGTCTGAGATGGCAGATGAACTAAAAGACAATACTTTAAAGAAAATTTTAAACAGCGAAGATACAACTCCTGAAAAGGTTCGAGAACTGTTGTTTTCGCAAAACAAAAGCTCAATTCAAAGGCTGTACGACAACCTAGACTCAAATGGCAGAAATACAGCTCGAGCCGCTATTTTAAGGAAAGCCGCAGATCAAGCTGGTGGGATTGAGGAGTTAGATCCAAACAGGTTTTTGGGCAAACTCAAAAAACTTGAAGACGAGACTGGAATTTTCTTTAAAAAAGAAGAAAAGCGTCAAGTTGAAGGATTAATGCGAGCTTTATCTTTCACAAAGCGAGCTGGGGAATTTGCTGCAAATCCTCCAACCGGAACACAACTTTCTGCATTTGGAATGGGAAGTTTTTTAACAAGTATTTTCGGAGGAGTTGCAGGAGTGCTTGCTGCCACAGGTCTGGGCACAGCAGCTACAAGGATCTACGAATCTAAACCAGTTCGAGAATTGCTCTTGAAGCTTCCATCCATAAAGGCTGGATCTCCTGAAGAAGCATCTACTATGAAACGTCTTGGCGATATTTTAAAAGCTCAAGCAGCAAAAGTTCCAAATGCACCTCAACAGGAGTCCAAATAATGTCCATTCGCATCACTCCACCGTTCCCGACATTCACAACTCTCGATGGCGGCAATCTCGAGAACGGCTTCATCTACATCGGGCTCGCAAACTTCAACGCTGAGACGGCCCCTGTGCCGATCTTCTGGGACTCGGCCTGCACGATTACGGCTTCTCAACCGATCCGCACCATCAACGGTATGCCGTCACGAGAAGGCGCACCCTCGAACTTCTACACGCTAGCGACATCGTACTCGATGACCGTGCGCGACAGCGCCGGGGGACTTGTGTACTCTGCCAACGTATGAGCAAGAAACAGGTCAATCTATCTAAGCCTGCTAAAAAGAAATAGCAAATGAGCTTTTTGTCTACGCTGCTACCAACAATTGGAAATTTGATCGGAGGACCGCTCGGTGGAATGGCGCTAGACTGTGCTGCAAAAGCCTTGGGTATGAGCGACACGACCGCAGACAAGGTGCAGAAGGCTTTGACATCAGGGAACCTAACGGCGGACCAGATTGCCGCCTTGCAGGCCGCTGATCTCCAGTTGAAAACGAGGATGGCCGAGCTGGGCATTGACGCCGAGAAGATCGCCCAGGCTGATCGGGCGAGCGCCCGGACAATGCAACAAACTACTGGCAGCTGGGTTCCGGCGGCATTGGCGGTGACCTTGACGGTTTGTTATCTTGGGATCATCTGCGCACTTTTAACTGGAGATATGAAACTATGGGAGAACCCCACTTTGACGCTCTTGCTAGGTGGCCTGACTACTGGGTTTACGTCGGTACTGTCATTTTACTTTGGTGCATCACACATTCAGGCGGGCACTGACAAAAAATGAACTTCAAGGAACAAGGCATTGATATTGGGTTCGCCATAGCAGGCTTATTTGGGGCACTGCTGATGATGTCGAAGACGGCAGGTCTGAACGTGGGCAGAACAGTGTTGGCGACCGTTGGAGGCGCCGCATCGGCTAATTACGTCACGCCGCTGATCCTGCACGTCACTAAGCTCGGGGATGATCCGACATACAGCTACAGCATCGCATTTCTGCTTGGATTTGCGGGTCTAAGAGCCATCGAAACATTAACCTCAAAGGTACTTACAGATGAACCCGCTAACAGCAGCAAACGCCGTCGCTAACGGCATCGTCATCATTTCGGTAGCCGGAATGGCAATTCGAGTGTTTGGGGATTCTAATCACCAGATTCATGCACACCGCGAACTCTTTTACATTCGCAAGTTTATATCGTCTTTGGTAATTTGTGGAGCCGTCTTGAATCTTGCGACACTTTCCACTCCAAACTGGACAGAAGTCGTTTTGAATTACGGCTTTGCATCTAATTATCTGTTTTCACTTTATTACCATGACCGTACTTCCCGTTCCCCAAATTCCAAGAATGCAGGAACGCTACCTAAACAGCGTGCCCCCCGCCGGGCTGGTGGTGCTGGAAAGGCCGCACCGCGTCCTGCCCCCGGCAGGACAGGACGGAAACGGTCTTCCACCTGACACGATTATTCCTTACAGTGGAATCTACGATGAAAACGGAAGACTCCCAACGCCGGCATCGAACCTCACATTTTTATCTCATGCTTGAAAATAACATCGAGGAAATGGTGAAGGTTAACTTCGTGAATCTGGCTGCGTTTGCTGTCAGTATCAGCGACTTTTCTGAGTTGGTTAAGTTGCTCGTAATGATCGCGTCATTGGTTTACACCGTCACAAAAATTGTTCAGACTGTGCAGGAAATTAAAGCCAAGAAAAAATGAGTGACTTTGAGAAAGCTTTGAAGTTTGTGCTGGAGCACGAAACCGTCTACGCCAAGGGGCACTACGGTGATATGGACTACGCTGTGGTCGAGAATGAACCCGGTGACTCTGGTGGGAAGACCAAGTTCGGCTTAGATTCTGCAAGCCATCCAGAGCTTGATCTCGACACACTTACGCTTGAGGAAGCATCACTTGTGTACAAGCGAGAGTACTGGGAGCGAGCGCACTGCCCACAGTTGCCGTGGCCCCTTTCACAGGTGCAGTTTGATGGGGCGGTAAATACCGGCATCGGTCAGCAGATGAAGTTCTTGCAGCGGGCCGCTGGCGTTAATCCAGACGGCGCTTGGGGACCAAACACAAGCCGCGCCACAGGGAATATGATCAGTGAGATTGGCCTAAAAGCTTTGTGCATTGATGTTTGTGACAAGAAGGAAGAGTTCTACAAGAACCTAGTTTCCAAAAAGCCGAATCTAAATCGATTCCTTCGGGGCTGGCTTAACCGCCTAAACGATCTTCGCAAGGACTGCGGACTCGCGTAACCAACTCAAAATCAACATAGAAAAAGCGCACTTAAAAATAGTGCGCTTTTTTTATTGCGCTAATTTTGAGCGTACACTATCTCTACTTACGACATGACAAACCTCCAAATGGATGTTCGCGGTGTCGTTAAGAAGTTCGGTGGCCGAGCGCAGCTTTACAGGAAGTTGTGCGTGGCGAAAGTCGAGCTAAGTCATCGCACGATAGATAATTGGATTTGTGCTGGGATCATTCCCATGCATCGATTCCTTCAGTTAATGGCCCTCGCAAAAGACGAGGGGTTTACACTAAACCTCAGAGAACACACAAAAAATGAAAGACCTCACAAACCTGACGGTGCCGGAACTGGTGTCGGAGTTGGAAACGCTGCGAATGATGCAGCTAGTATACAGGCTTGATATTCAGCATGCTGAATCAGAGCTTCTAAGCCGAACATCTGCCGCGTTCAGCGCGGAGATGGCGCAACGCGAAAAAACGCATGGCTCGATCTCAAAGGAGATCGACGGCGTGAAGCTCACATATGACGTGAAACAAACTGTCACATGGGACCAAGAAAAACTAAAGTCTCTTCGGGAAGCTCTTCCCATCGAGGTTGCTGACAGGCTGATCAAGACTGAGTTCTCAGTCTCTGAAGCAGTCTTCAAGAACCAGGTTGATCCCGGCCTGATTGACGCTCTGGTGGACGCCAGAACGACTAAACTCGGGGTGCCAACAATCAAACTGAACAAGAAAGATGCTTAAATTCACAAAAGCAGATGACCGCAAGAAAGCGGCGAAAGACAAGGTGACGATGGTTATCTTCGGCCCAGCAGGGGCCGGTAAGACAACGCAGGCGCGGACGCTTGACCCAAAGAAGACGCTCTTCATCGACTTCGAGGCCGGTACTCTGGCGCTCGGGAAAGACTGGGCCAAAGACAACGTCTTTGACGTGCGAGCGGTAGCAGGCACCGTCGGGTGTCACCCTTGGGAGCTAGCCAGAGCTGCTGCTCTCTACATCGGTGGGCCGGACCCATCGGATGCCACCGGCTCGTACTCGAAGGCGATGTACGACCAAGTCTGTGGGATGTTTGGAGATCCCAAGGAGCTTGACCAGTACGACGCAGTGTTCGTTGACTCGATCACTGTAGCGGCCAGGGAGTGCTTCAAGTGGAGCCAAATCCAGCCGGAAGCCATGAGCGAGCGCACTGGTAAGCCAGACATGCGCGGAGCTTACGGTCTCTTAGGCCGGGAGATGATGCGTTGGATAACCCATCTCCAGCACTGTTCCAAAACGATCATCATGGTTGGCATTCTTGACCGGCAGGAAGATGATCTCAAACGTGTGGTTTGGGAACCGCAGATCGACGGCTCTAAAACTGGCAGGGAACTGCCGGGGGTCTTTGATGAGGTGCTCACGCTCTCAAACCTGAAGGCGGAAGACGGCACGCTCTACCGAGCGTTCGTATGCCGCGAACAAAATCCCTACGGCTTTCCTGCAAAGGATCGCTCCGGGTGCTTGGACATGGTGGAGGAACCCAACCTCGCAAAAGTCCTTGCAAAGATCCGCGCTGGAAAGCGCGTTGATAACCTCGTAACAACCATTCCCACTCAAACTGCTTAATTATGTCATTCTTTTCACCTGAATCCTCAAACACCGGCTCAACCTCATTCGACCTCATCCCTGCCGGGGTGCTCGCAAAAGTCGTCATCATCGTCAAAGAAATTAAACACTCCCAGAGTACAGGGGCAAAGTTCATTGATCTTGAGATGGTCATCGACGGCGGAAAGTTCGACCGGCGCCGTGTTTACGGTGTCATCTGCGATCCGTGGGATTCCAAGACCAGCGAGAAGGCCAAGGAAATGGCCGTGGGTGCGATCACTCGCATCATGGAGTACATCGGTGTGTTTGATCCCGCAAACCCAGAAAGCTACAACGCTTTCAACTCGGCCGGGATCGAAGAAGTCGCAATGGCGATTAACACCAAGACCGCCGGGATTGTCATTGGAATCAAGAAAGGTAGCAACGGCTACAGCGACCGGAACGAGGTCAAGGAGTGGCAGTCACCGAATCCAAAATCGAATGGCTTCAAGTCATTCACTGCGGCGCAGGCCGGCAAGGAGACGATGGCGGCTCCGGGCGAAGCGGCAGCGCCAGTGTCAGCGCCCAAGCCACAGCCAGTGGCAGCAGCAGCGCCGCCGTGGATGAAGGCTAAGTAGTCAACAGCCTTCTGCACTGGTTCAATACAAAAACGAACTAGCCAGTGTAGGGGGTTTGCGGTAAAACACAAACGGCACCAGGGGTGGTGCTCGCATCGGGAGTGCTGCGCAGGGAGATCCTGCGAGAAGGTTATTTCATTTTGTACCTTGTGAATCACTCGTTGCGTTTTCTTTTATGATTCTTCGACCAAGACAAAAAGCATTTGTAGAGAAGTGCCACACGGCGCTTGATCAGTACGGAGCAGCCCTTGGGGTTGCGCCAACCGGAGCAGGCAAGACTGTCATGCTCTCGGCAGCGGCAAGCCGATACAAGCGGACGCTCATTCTCCAGCACCGTGACGAGCTAGTCAGCCAGAACCGCAAAACGTTCACGGCTATTAATCCGCGCATGAGGAGTGATTTATTCACGGCAGAGCGTAAGAACTGGGGAGTAAACGCCACATTTGGCATGGTTCAGACGCTCGTCAAGGAGCGAAACCTTGCGACCATGCCGAATAACTTGGACCTGTTGGTAGTAGACGAAGCACATCACGTTGCTGCCGCCTCGTACCAGAAAATCATTGAAGCCTTCCGAGAGCAGAACCCAGAGGGCCACATCTTGGGCCTGACGGCAACGCCCCAGCGCAGCGACCGAAAGGCGCTCATCGGCACGTTCCCGGTGGTCGCTGACATCATTCAGCTCGCTGAACTGGTTCAGGGTGGGTTTCTAGTGCGCCCTCGGGGGATCGTCATGGATCTTGGACTCAAGTCAGAACTGGACCGAATTCCCAAGACCAGCGACTGGGACATGGACCAAGTGGCCGAGGTCATGGACAAGTCGCCGCTGAATGACCGGATCGTCAAGGAATGGAAGGCACAGGCCGGAGGACGGCGCACAGTAGTCTTCACTGCCACCGTGGCGCACGCCGAGCATCTATGCCAAGCGTTCGTTGAGGCCGGTGTGTCTGCTGTAGTAGTCCACGGTGAGATGGGTGGCGGAGACCGCGCAGCAACTCTGAAGGGTTTCGACGAGGGACGGTATCAAGTGATACTAAACGTGGCCGTCCTGACCGAGGGTTGGGATTGTCAGCCTGTGTCCTGTGTAGTCCTCGTGAGGCCATGTTCGAGCAAAAGCGTTATGCTCCAGATGGTTGGGCGTGGCCTCAGAAAGCTGGACCCAGAGCGGTATCCTGGGCAGACCAAATCTGACTGCGTCATCATGGACTTTGGCTACAGCCTAGTGACGCACGGTAACCTGGAGGCGGACGTGCGGTTAATCCAGAAGGCCAAGGACTCCGAGCACGGCGAGGCACCAGAAAAGACCTGCAAAGGGTGTGGGATCAAGCTGCCGATCAGTGTAATGATCTGTCCGATCTGCGGCTACGAGGACAAGATTTCTCGGGGAATCCTTGAGGAGTTCCGCATGACCGAGGTGGAATTGCTCGATGCGTCGCCGTTTATGTGGGAGTCGTTGTTTGACGGGCTGGTTCTGGTAGCAAACGGGATGCAGGCCTGGGCGGCGGTCATCTCTTTTGGCGGAAACTTCTGGGCCGTGGGGGCTGTCGAAGGACAGCGTGTTCAGAAGATCGACGTGTCGGATGACAAGATCCTAGCGATCTCCAGCGCAGATGATTTTCTGCGCACCAACGGCGACACAAGCTTGTGCCGGAAGACCCGGTCGTGGCTTAATCTGCCTCCGACTCAAAAGCAACTTCAGCTTCTGGGTGGTGGCGCTTCCATGTTCAACATGAACCGCTACCGAGCATCCTGCCTACTGACATGGAACTTCAACGAGAACAAAATTCGCACAAGAATTACCGCACGATGATTCCATCACCCTTAGAAGCAAAGGTTTACTGGTTGAATGCAATCGGTGTCAGCATGAAAGAAGTGGCTTCAATGCTGTCCTGCTCACGGCAGGCAGCACAGGCGGCACTCGATTCCGCCCGAAAGAAAGCAAAGAAAGTTGGGCTTTCGTATAAAATGCAGCTAAAGCCAGAGGCAGAGTTGCCGACAATAGAGAGTGGAATGAGCATCGCAATGACGCTCGCCAGAGAAGCAAATCTAATCAAATGACACAAAATGAAACAGTTGCCACAGAAGTGATACTTCTGGAGGCAGAGCGCCAGTTAGCTTCCGTTCAGGAAGCTTTTGAAATCGCACTTGAAGCCGCAAGCCAGCTTCTTGAGTTGGGAGTGCCATCCATCCGCAACCGACAGAATCTACTGGCATGGTCCCATCTTGGGCTGACCATCGAAACACTTAAAAGGGAGCTAAAATGCTAAGTATCGGATTTGATGGAGACGAGGACGACCGCTACGAGGAATGTCCGGTCTGCGAGAAGTGCAAAAATGAAATGAGCCTTGATTTGTGGGATGAGTGGTTCTGCGAGGTGTGCTCTAAGCCGGAGGATGAAGAATGACAACTGAAACACTTATAGCAAACCTTAAAGAATTGCACCCGGTAGGGCCGCTTACAAATTCTTTAGTCACATTAGCGGCTTTGAGGCTGGAGGAGTTGCAGCGGGACTTAGTTAGGCTGCGTCGTACTACAACCCGCCCAGAGCCCTCGCGGCTGGAGATTGCGGCGATGTTAATAGCTGGGTCGTATGCGTGTCAGGATATCAATCCGCTGGAAGCAAACATCGCGCTTAAACAGGCAGACAAACTCATCGCAGCAGCAAAGGAGGCAGAATGACCGTAATGCCTGCTAACGCAACAGGGTGGTTTTGGCATTATCTTGCGCGAGAAACTGGCAAAATCGGCCATTTGTTTTCGCCCGACGCCCAGCGTGGCCCGTGGCCGTGGATGCCTTATGCCTTGGACAACGGCGCATTCGCAGCGTGGGACATGGCCGCCAATGTTTGGGATGAATCAAAATGGGATGTTAATGCATGGCGGCGCATGATCTTTTGGGCGCAGGCTCAACAGCAGCAACCGCTCTGGGCCATCGTTCCAGATTGGATCGGAGACGGTGATAAGACCATTGAGCGGTGGCAGCAATTCAAAGATGAAATTCCGTTTCCGAAAGCCTTAGCAGTGCAAGATGGAATGACGGTGGAGGCAGCTCGGGCGTTAAATCCTGACGTGATTGCGATTGGCGGCACAACCGACTGGAAGTGGGCGACGGTCGAAATGTGGGCAAAAGAGTTTCCGCGAGTCCATGTCCTTAGAGTCAACAGTCCTTCAAATTTAGATTACCTTGAGTCTTTGGGGATTGAAAGCTGTGACGGTACAGGGTGGAATCGCGGAAACAAAAATCAAACCATGGGACTGGAACTTTGGGCAAGAGAAAACCCACAACCAAGGGCTGACTTGCTGACGCCTTTTACTTGTCGGCAACAACGCGACAAGGAGCAAATGACTTTTGCATGAGTCCACATGAATTACATTTACACTGGAAAAACAAACAAATGACCGACAAACAGATCAACGCGGCGATTGAAACAGTGCTGCACCAAAATGAGCATTGGATGATCTCAAGAGACTACTGCACCGACCTCAATGCAATACATGAGGCGGAGCAGACGCTGAAAGGAATGGCGCTTTATGAGCATATCGATCAATTATTTGACTTATGCTATGAACCAACTATTGCCACAGCACGCCAACGCGCAGAGGCGTTTCTGAGGACGCTGGGGAAGTGGGAGGAGGCAGAATGACAAACAAACAAATTAACGCGGCGATCGCTGAGGTGTGTGGGTGGACTGGCATTTTTGAGCATCCAGAGTTTGGATTGATGGGAGTCGCCCCGGAGACGCATGGCTGCCGGACTGCGGTTGAGGAGTACGCCCACTGCCTCAATGCGATGCATGAGGCGGAGAAGTTGCTGAATTCTGATGACATTTTTGAAGCGTACTACTTGGCGCTTTATGAAACGACCCAGTCAACACGCTGGCCAGTGTGTGCAACTGCCCGCGAACGCGCAGAGGCGTTTCTGCGCACGCTGGGCAAATGGGAGGAGGTGCAGGGGTGAGTGCAAAGAACATGTTTGAACCACCAAAGCAGCGTCACAATGAGGAAATCGAGGCCGCTATCTCCAATGCACTCACCATCACCAGAAGCAGAGAAGACCGGCGCACCTACCTTGGGGCGTCGAGATGGGGGCATCACTGTGAGCGCGCACTCGGATACGAGTTCCATGCCACTCCCAGAGACGACATGTCCAAGCCCCAGTTCAGTGCTAACTTGTACCGCGTATTCGACATGGGACACGACGGCGAGAGTCGCATGTCCGAGTATATGCGAATGGCGGGGTTTGAGTTGCAGACGGAAAAGCCAGGAGGCGGTCAGATAGGGTTCTCGGTCTGCGGAGGAAAGCTTGGTGGGCACTGCGACGGCATCGTCCACGGTGGCCCCGGTATTAGCAAGGCGCCGCTTGTCTGGGAGAATAAGGCGCTCAACAACAAATCGTGGAGTGATACCAAGGACAAGGGTGTCGCCAAAAGCAAGCCGCTGTACTACGCGCAGATGCAGACCTACATTGCATATCTCGATTTGCAAGGTTTCCTGTTTACGGCCATGAACCGAGACACTGGGGAGGTCTACGTTGAGTTGGGTGAGCCAGATATGAGGTTGGCTCAGGAGGTCAGCGACAAGGCGCTGCGCATCATCCAGAGTGAGCACCCAGAGCAGTTGCCGAGGGCGGCGAGTGTAGAAACAGACTGGCAGTGCCGGTTCTGTGACTTCCAGAAGCAGTGTTGGGGGCGGAAAGAAACGCCAGTCGAGCAGCGTCAGTACTTTAACTACAAAAAATGATGACAGAGAAAAATGAAAGCCTGGTCCACTTTGATGAGGCCCAGGTCAGGGAACACTTGTCTTTTATCTTCGGGGCTGTCGACTTTCAGCCCGGAGCATATATTTGTCTCCGAGGGATCGGAGAGAAGGGAACAGCGCAGGAAGGCACGTTCAGGGAAGAGTTTTTCTTTGAGCCGGCAGTGGAACAGAACTGGATGAATTCAGCCGTAGAGCACTGCCAACGCTGGGGACAGCATGCCGTGGCCTCGTTCATTGTGCCGTGCGTATTGAAAGCACCCAAGGCAACGTCTTTAAATGTCAGCCAGTTTACCACAGTTGTTGCGGACTTTGATTCTGGTAACACAGATGAGCGGATCGCTTGGGTGGCGGAACACATTGGAATGCCGGATTTGGTGGTCGAGTCTGGTGGAACTACCGAGGCCGGAACGCCAAAGCGGCATGCCTGGTGGAAGATTGAACCCACTGCTGATATTGAGGGCGTCATCAATCTGCGCCACGCAATTGCCGAGAAGTCCGGTGGGGATTTGATGCTGGGGCGGGGTGTGAAGGCCAATCCATTTGGCCGTTCTCACCAGCCAGTAAGAATCGCCGGCACAGTACACGGCAAGGGCGGTACGGCGAAGCCGTGCCGGTTTGAGTGGAGTGGGGAGATAACTGGAGACTGTCTGCACACTGACTTTGCCGACAAGGTTAAGGAGGTTCAGCCAGCTCCGTGGGCAACGAGGACAGTGATGTCCCTTGGGGACGGGAATAACGTGATTCGGGGACTCTTTGGGGAGGATAGCACGAACTCAGGGGAGGACTTTGAGCCGGTGGAACTGAATAGGGATGTTCATGCCGGCGGGGACACAGTCACTCGCTTCGGAGAGTTTAACCGGGTTGCCGGGCACTACATCCACTGTGTGCGGCGCGGGGACATGGACAAGGCAGAAGCCTTTGAGGCATTGAGTGGGTGGGTGAGCGCCCACATGAAACCAGCATGGCCTGAGGCGCGAGTGAGGACAGAGTGGGAGGCCCTGTGCCGTCAGGACGTGTCCTCGAAGGGTGCTTTTACAGAGGAAAAATCGGGGACACACTCGGGGACAGGGGCGCTGCCAGTGGGGGAGAACGGTTTGCTAGCGTGGAGTGCCCACCGGTGGATCACCGACCCAGTTCCGGTACACGAGGAACTGGTAGAGGGTTTGGTGCTCAAGGGTGAGCCGCATCTGTTTGTGGGTGAGGGTGGATCGGGAAAGACGTTTCTTGTGGCAGATCTGGCGCTGAAGGTGGCGGCCTGGAACGAGGCCAAGGACTATTTCTGGTGCGGTCAGAAGGTCCGCGCCGGTGGGACCGCTGTGTTGATTCTGTGTGAGGATAGCCAGACCGAGATGCATATCCGGATCAAGCAACTCGATCAGGGGGGACTGATCAATCAGGCCGGTGACCGATTGATAGTACTACCAATGACCAACATTGGGGGTGCGTTTCCGCTGACCCAGCGGAACTCGAAGACCGGTGAATCGGTTACATCAGACCGCTGGCGGTCCATGCTGGATCTGATGAAGGCGCTCCCGGAGCCGCCGGTTCTGGTGGCGATTGATACGCTTAACAGTGTGTCGCACGGGGACGAGAACTCGAATGTCGTCATCGCCGAGATGATGCGGGAGGCCCACCGCGTTTGCGGGGAGATGGGAGCGGCTTTGCTGATTAACCACCACATCCGCAAGTCAAACGAGCCTTTAAGATCTCTGGAAGAATTACGCAGTGCGATCCGTGGAGCGTCAGCGATTCCCTCGTATTTCCGCATCAACTTTGGGATGTTTCATGCAAGCGATTACGAGCGGCGCATGAAAGCGATGAGCATGACTCCAAAACGGGGCGCAATGTGGAAGTTCGGAGTCGTAAAAGCGAACATTCATGGGCTCTTGCAGGGCGAGCGTACTCTGTTGCGTAATGGGATCGGCCTCTTGGAGGACATTACCGTTAACGACTCGTATGCCGCTGTGAACGTGTCTGAGCGTGTGGCTTGGATGGTTTACGCCATTCAGCAGGCGGCCTCGGCGCTGCATCCGTACGCTGTGGGTGGGAAGAATGCCGCCAACGGTCTCTATAAGCGCAGGAATGAGCTGCCACAGATCTTAAGGGGAGTAGGCTGGCGGGAGTTCGGGAACCTGGTTGAGGAAGCATTGGTCAAGGGACTGCTAGTGCCGTGTGCGGTGCGCGGATCAAAATCGAAGACGTATTTGGATGTACCGGGTGGGGTGTTGTCCCAGGACGAAGCAGGTGTAACGATAGCCTCTGGGTCGTATAACACGGCCCCAGAATGGGAGGATTTTTACTTCGATGCGGACTCCGGCGAGGTAGTTTTGGCCGCTAAAAGCAACGCTTGGAACGCGCAGTTTCAACGTACTGTGCCGCCCATGGGTGGCCCAAAGAGAAAAAGTGAGGATTTGGACCCATAGGCCAAGAAAGGGACACGAGGACACGCCGCGTCAACAGAGTAAGCGTAATGTGCGTGTCCTCAGGGGACATGGAAAAGGACACGCAAAAGTGCGTAGAAAATGCGCGTGTCCTCAAATGCGTTTTTTGGGGGGTCTCGGGGACGGGCTTAAGTTGTTGAAAATTCAAACTTTACGCGATTTGAGGACACGGGGACTATATATAGGGAATAGGGATAAGTCCCCTAGTTCCCGTATCCTCATATATTCGGATACCCTTAACCGCTAACGCTAGGGTATCCGTATGAGGACCGTGAACGCTTCGCTTCCTTGCTATATTTTGCGACGGTGCTCAAAGTTTACAAAAAACAGCGTATACGCAGAAAAGAAGTACAATGAAAAAACAGATCACATTGAGCGAGGAGTGTAGCGACGGCACCGGTGAGTTGCTCGTTCGGCTGAGTGTGCGGGGAGAGCCCAAGAGCCAGCCGCGTCCGCGCTTTGTAAAAGGCCGTGTAATCTCAAATACCAGCCCAGCAGTGTCGTCATGGCAGTCGGCAGTGCAGAGGGCCGCTAGTGAGGCTTTGTGTGCGATTGAGCGGGGGTTGCTGGACAAGGCGACAGCCTTGAGAGTGGATGTGACGTTCTTCTTCCCGACGAAGAAGCCTGACCGCTGGGGCAAACCGCACACCCAGAAGCCTGACCGGGACAACTGCGACAAGCTGATCTTGGACGAATGCACCAAGGTTGGACTCTTCGGTGGGGACGACTGCCGGGTATCCGCCGGCATGATCAGGAAGTACTGGTGCCGTGTTGGTGGTGAGGGAGCCGTCGTAGAGGTGTCGATAGACGCCTCAGGAGCCCCGTGGGAGGGTATGGACTCGACTTCGAGCATGACCACAGCCGACGAGGCTCCCGATTGGCTAGGATAGGCTTGCCCGCAGGGCCTTCTGTTTAACGTGCCACTCCCGGCACTTTCGAATGTTCCGAGCACGCGCAGCGCCCACCGCTGGGTTGGCCTTGGCCCAGGCTGCTTTCTTGAGCTTCTGAGTTGTGGTGAGCGGCTTGTTGGCTTTGCGGCGCTTGCCGCTAGCGGTCGAGACCGTCTTGCTCCAAGAGCAAGAAAAGTCTTTACCGTACCGGCGCTTCTCCCAGGCACGCAGTGCCACCATCATCGAGTAGGACAGCGTCCCAGCGAAGCCGCCCTCGGCTTGGGAGGGGTAAAGGTCTTGGAGCCCTTGTTTGGGCTGGGCTATCAGGCGCATGGTTAGGGAGCTAGGATTTAACCAAGGTGAACGCGACAGCGGTAACGAACAGCCCTGTCAGCATTGAGAGCGCAGCGATCACCACTGACTCGACCGGCAGGTCAGCGCAGAGCGCGAGAGCGATCCCGTCTATCACCGAGAGCGCAAGCCCGGCCAGAAAAAGCCACAGGGCTTTGCTCCGGCGCACACGACGCGAAGCGGAATAGGTAATCGGAAGTGGAATCCGCATGGTCTGGGAGCCGACGTCGTGTTGCGCCGGACGGGAGGAGTAGTGTGAGGTGCTCATATTGGGGTGGGTTACTTGGTTGCGTCAAAAGCGGCAGCGAGGAGCGGATTGGTTCTGCGGACTTCGCGGGCAACGGCGGTCAGCACAGCAAGCCGGACTTCACTGAGATAGCGGTCCAGTTGCTTCGGTGCCATATACGGCGTCAGATCATCTAGCTCGTCCCAGAACTCTGGGTTCTCAAGCAGAGCGGTTTCCTCGATATTGGCCCAGGCTTCAGCGTTAGCGGCAATCTCTTCTTTAGAGTGCTTCAGCTCGTTCTTCTTGGCTGCGATCAGTTGGCTGACTTGTTCTTCTGTTAGTTTCATTTGTTTTGCTTGGTTTTTGTTTGTTACTGCTTTGTTTGGGCCCCACTTTTCCCAAGTGAAATCACTTTTGAGAAATGGTTTTACCAATTTCCAGTTTCTAGGAATCGGCATTGGTGGCGTTCGGCTTTAGCGAAATCTGTCGCCGCAGGCAAGTACCGCCGGAGGCTTTCCAATCTGGGCCCCATTTTTTCCGAGTAAATTGACTTTTGAGAAATGAAATGGGCGATTTTGGTTTTGGGGAATTGGGCTTCGGAAATAGGGCGTTTTTGGTGCTTTCCCAGTGTCGGCTTGAGTGTCTTTGGGTGCTTCTGGCTTGCTTGGAAGGTGTGTTTCTGAGGCTTCAGGGTGGCTTTGCGCTAGTGTCTGAGAACCAGAACGGTAGGAAGTGGCTGAATGCGGGGTGAGGGATCATTAGGGGGCTTTCTGTGCGCTTGTCAGGGGTGGGCTTTGGGGACGCTTTGGGGACGAAATGGGGACGGAATGCGCTAGCATTAGGGCAAAAAAAGGGGAGCTCCCTTGTGAGGAGCTCCCTTATTCGGAGTGGCGTTGAGATGTCTTAGGCTTTCGGACGGCCCCAAAAGTCTCTGTCCATTTGATCGGATCGGATCAGCTTAAGGCTGTTTCGGCGCGCCCATAGGCGCGCTTCCTTCGCGCTTGCAAAGGTGTGGACACCTAAGGCTCGCACTACCCAAGCGGAACCGGAACGGTAAAGGCGCGCGCTCATTCTGAGGCCTCCGTGACGACTTCGTCGCGCCAGAAAAGCGCAGTCTCAATTTCGGTGCATGCGGCATCCCAGCTGGGAGCATAACCGTATTCAAATGGGGTCGCCCACCCGTATTCGTTTTCTTGGGTTTGCCAGATTCGAACCAGGACGTGATGATCCGGGTGATTCCATTCAGTGAGTGTTCCTGGAATCATTAGCGTTTGTTGAGGTTGCGGAGCTCGGCGCGGAAGGTGCGCGCGAAAAGAAGGACGGTCCCGAGTAGGGGACCGAAGATGACGGCAAAGGAGATGAGAATGTTTTTCATTTTTTACAGAATAGACGAAATGAGTTTGCTGGGTACGGGTTTACCTGTCTCGACATAGCGCAAATGCGCTTTGTACTTGTGGCCCTTTTTGGTTTGGAGACTGCGTCCCCACCCACAGAAGGTGGCGACAACGCGGTCACCGTTAAGCTCGCCCTCAATGCCTTGCCAGCCGAAGATGGCTTTTCTAACGGCAGAGTGGACGTAAGTTTGCCCGAATTTGCGGGTGGCGACAACGTAAGGGATTAAAGTTTGGATGTTCATTTTATGGTGCAGGTTGTACGGGGGGAACTAGTTGAGGGAAAGGTTAAGAACGGCTTTTTCGGTCTGGTACCCGTGTGCCTTGATCCAAACGGAAGGAAGTGAACGTGAGCGTGTTGCGCTTCTTTTTGTGCCGTCACAAAGACCGCAATCTATGCATTGCAGCCCTTTCGTATCGGAAAGGCATTCGATTCCAAGCGCTTTATCCGTTGGCACTTCCGAGACAACCGTAAAGGTGCGCAAGCCAAGGTTTTGAGCGTACGACACGTTATGGGGCTCGCAGGAAGCCATGAAGTATTTCCCATAAGCTTTCGCTAGTGAGACCGGCATGATATTCCAATCGTGGAAATAGCCTGTGTGCGAGACGCTTAGGCTGGCAATGTTCTCAATCATTTCAAGGGGTAGGATGGACGGATTTCCGTAGGCGCCAAAGCGCACGGCCTCGCCTAAAAAGAAGCTATCCCATTCGGCGGAGCCGATTTGCAGATGGGAGTAGCTTCCTGCTTTGTACGCTCTCCAGAGAGCCATCAACGGCAAGGGAGAGACGTAACATCCTTTATTTGAAGCATAAGGGCAACCAGCGCACTGGAGAGTAGAATCATGGCCCGTGCGGCGGCTCTCTACGGGGTGGACGTTGCGGCTCATGATCCAGATCTGAAGCATCGGGCCGGTTTTTGCGTTATTGCTTGCGGGAGTGGCGATTGCTACCGTGTCGGCGGTTTCGTGAATGATGTACATTTTTGGTTGTGGTTAACTGACTGCGCACAATCTAAGTAAAGCACAGAGTATGGTCGAGATAATTCGTACGCTTTTTTTGCGTACAGTGTGGAGGGAGTTGGATGCGTGGTATTTACGCAATGTATTTTCTTTTCGACGAAAAGCTAAAAAAGGCGGAAGGTAGCTTTATGTTGCCAGCAGCACTAAAAGAGCACGCGTTTAAACCAGGTGAGAGAGTCGTGGGGCGAAGCAAAGGCACGCCTAATGCGTTGACGGTATCGGTCCGCGAAGCGGTAGAACGCGCATTTGAAAAGCTGGGTGGCGCGAGCTACCTGGAACACGTAGGCCGTACAGATCCTAGGACGTTTTGCGCATTGTTATCCAAACTCCTGCCGACCAAGCTGGCCAACGCGGACGGCAGTCCGCTACTCGCGGCGCTAACTGAGTTGACGGACGCTCAACTCGAGGCTAGGACGGCGCGCGCGCTAGCGGATGCGTCCAGGGCCGGGTTGATGGCATCGCCGGGCCCGGTGATTGAGGTCTCGGCAGAGGCTGTGCAAGCGCCGGTTGATCCGGTTTAACAATACTTTGACGATACTTTTGGGATGATCAGAGGCTGTCTACTCTGTATGACCACCTGATTAGCAATCAGGTAATCACTCGCCGTGTAGTGGTCGGCGGGGCGATCACCCCAGGCCGCGCCGCTAAAAGAAATGAAGTCGAGGTCCCTCCACAGTCGCGCCGGGGGTGCCCCACACCCTGAGGCCCCTACTCACCCCAAGGGGGTACCCCCTCTCTTTTTTCTGGACGGACCCCCGCTTGGGGGGATAGACCCAGCGGCACATGAACCCGGACCCCCACTCACCCCAGCCGCCTGACGA
>Ga0209400_1000402_pt1 | contig 37351 bp, 30 predicted proteins | sample M_130807_EF_Meta_FD_187313 | JGI IMG/M metagenome (GOLD analysis project Ga0209400, IMG submission 187313) | Freshwater microbial communities from Lake Montjoie, Canada to study carbon cycling - M_130807_EF_MetaG (SPAdes) (version 2) | ecosystem: Environmental > Aquatic > Freshwater > Lake... | reverse complement strand
GTCAACTCATCGAAGAACTCTCCCCCGCGAACATCGACAACTACAGCCAACTCTTTACCTTGCGGACCTGTTCCCTTAGCAACTAAAGAGGGCAACAATGATGGTGGGAGATTATCGACCACATACCAACCAAGATCCTCGAGTGCGTGGGCCACCGTTGAACGGCCCGCACCTGACATGCCGGTTAGAATCAAGGTCTCCTGTGTCATGCTCTAATTATTGCTGATTTCTCCGGTTTCGGTGTCTATCTTTTGCATCGTAATTATCGTCAAATGCTCTTCAATGATCGAGGCAATCTTTGGACCTATACCCGGGGTTGCAGCGATGTCATCTACTGTGGCTTTTCGAATAGCAGCGACAGATCCAAAACGTTCAAGCAGCGCTGCTCTGCGGGCTGAACCTAACTGTGGAATGTCATCCAAAATCGATTCCAACATGACTTTGGATCTGCGAGATCTGTGGAATGAAATTGCAAAACGGTGTGCCTCATCGCGAATTCGTTGCAGTAAATAAAGACCTTCGCTACTACGGGGCAAGATGAGCGGATCGCTCGAACCAGGAAGCCAGACCTCTTCTAATCGTTTTGCCAATCCGCACAATGCGATGTCATTAATCCCGAGTTCATTGAGGGCACGTTGGGCGGCACTAACCTGTGGGGCACCGCCATCAACAACGATTAACTGTGGTGGATAGGCAAACTTGCTGGGTTTGCCGCCAAGTTCTGCCACCTCGGCCTCATTTTCTTGACGATCGTCAATCAATCTCTTTAAACGACGAGTAATGACTTGATGCATGGCACGGGTGTCATCAAAACCTTCATCGGTGTTCACTATAAATCGACGATACTCACTTTTTTTCGCCATTCCATCCTCGAACACAACCATGGAGGCAACTACCGAGGTGCCTGAGATATTTGAGATATCAAAGCACTCGATTCGAAGCGGCGTACGTTCAAGGTCAAGTGATTGTTCAATTTCAGTTAATGCTTTACCGCTTACCGCAGCATCTGTAGCTCTCTTGCTGAGGTATTGAATAAGTGAGTACTGCGCATTTCTCTTAACAGTATTTAGCAGCTCAATTTTTTCGCCGCGCTGCGGAACATGGATATCAACCTTAGAGGTTGTTAATGACTCTAACCACTTTTCTAATTGCTCTTTATCAACTGGCTCGCTATTGAAATAAATATTTCGTGGGACAGGCATAGCACCAGTTCCGTAGATTGAGTACAACAAGGCGGTAAGGACATCCTGACCCTCAAGTACAAGCTCTTGATCAACAATCCATGATCTGGATCCCTTAACCGATCCACGCTGCATCGAAAAGATTGAACCTGCCGCATGAAAACCATCTTGATACAGGGAGATAAAGTCACCATCTAGATCATCAGAAAAATTTCCTTGGGTAGATTTTTGGGCCTTTTCAAATGAATCAATCTGATCTCGAAGGCGTGCAGCACGCTCAAACTCTTCCCTGTCTGCCGCGTTCTGCATCTCTTCATGCAGCTTAGGCAGGATATTTTCCATTCCTGATTCCATGAAGTCGTTAAGTTTTTGGGCTAACTCCTTGTGATCATCTTTGGAGATCCAATCAACACATGGGGCGGCGCACTTACCGATATCCCCGAGCAAGCACTGCCGTTTTGTCTTGCGTGCACGAGTGAAGTTCGCCGATGAGCAGGACCTGACTGGAAAAACCTTCAGCAATACTTCAAATGTGTTGCGAAGTGCCCAAGCGTTTGTGTAAGGCCCGAAGTATTTTAAGTTAGGGCGTTTATCTCTGCGGGTGATGAAAATCATGGGGTATTCATCATTTAAAGATAGGGCAAGATAAGGGTACGACTTGTCATCCTTAAACTGCACGTTGTATTTAGGCTGGTGTTGTTTGATCCAACTAAATTCAAGGGCCAACGCCTCTAATTCAGTAGCAACAATTGTCCAATCAACTCGTACCGCTTCATGGACCATTCGATAGGTCTTGGTTGGAAGATTTGCTTGAAAATAATTGCTGAGTCGATTCTTTAGATTCTTCGCCTTGCCAACATAAATGATCTTGTCTTGTTTATTATAAAATCGATAAACACCAGGATGTTCGGGAATATTGTTTGGCCGATAGCTTTGGGGATCTGCCATTGGATTACTTCTTTGCTGGCGAAGTTTTGTTTATTACCTGCCTATTTGTTGTGAGGATCTCGCCCAAGAATTGTCCGGTGTGGCTCTCTTTAACCTTTGCTACATCTTCGGGAGTTCCTTCTGCAACAACTAATCCCCCGCGGAAACCACCTTCAGGTCCCATGTCGATGACCCAATCCGAACACTTAATGACATCAAGATTGTGTTCGATCACAACAACTGTATTTCCAGTATCCACCAAACGATTGAGCACCGTTAACAATTTATTAACATCTTCAAAGTGCAAACCTGTTGTCGGCTCATCCAAAACATAGATTGTGCGACCAGTTGATCTACGTTGAAGTTCGGTCGCCAGTTTCACTCGCTGTGCTTCTCCACCTGACAAAGTAGGGGCAGATTGACCTAGGCGAACATACCCAAGACCCACATCATTGAGAGTCTTTAGGTAACGAGCGATAGCGGGTACTGATTCAAAGAAGCCAGCAGCTTCCTCAATAGGCATGTTCAGTACTTCAGCAATGGTTTTGTTCTTGTAGTGAACTTCTAGGGTCTCGCGGTTGTAGCGCGCACCATGGCACACCTCGCAAGGAACATAAACATCTGGCAAAAAGTTCATTTCGATTGTGATTGTTCCATCACCAGAACAGTTTTCGCATCGTCCACCTTTAACGTTAAAGGAGAAACGTCCTTGCTGGTACCCACGAATCTTTGCTTCACTTGTCTCGGAAAAAAGTGCGCGGATCTTGTCAAAAACACCAGTGTACGTCGCCGGATTTGAACGTGGTGTGCGACCAATTGGGGATTGATCTACGTGTACAACTTTATCTAGAAAATCGATTCCAGAAACGGTGCGGTGACGACCAGGTACTAAACGGGCGCCATTTAATTTGTTGGCAAGGGTTGTGTACAAAATGTCGTTAACCAATGTTGACTTTCCAGAGCCGCTAACACCGGTAACAGAAACAAATACACCAAGCGGCACCTCGACTTCGATGTCCTTTAGGTTATTTTCCTTGGCACCCTTGATGACAAGCTTTCGCTTCGGATCGATTGGGCGACGTTTCTTTGGTATCTCAATTGACTTGCGACCTGACAGATATGCACCTGTGATTGATTCCTTTGATGCAATTAGCTCTTCGTAACTACCAGAGACGACAACCTTGCCGCCATGCTCTCCCGCACCTGGACCGATATCTACAATCCAGTCTGCGGTACGAATTGTTTCTTCATCATGCTCTACGACAATCAGTGTATTGCCAAGATCTCGCAAACGAGTAAGTGTTTCAATCAATCGCTTGTTGTCTCGTTGGTGCAAACCAATGGAAGGTTCATCCAGTACATATAGAACACCGACTAAACCGCTACCAATCTGTGTTGCTAAACGAATTCGCTGAGCCTCGCCACCAGATAGAGAACCCGCAGGGCGAGCAAGAGAGAGGTAATCCAGGCCTACATCTAGTAAGAAGCCCAGACGGGCATTTACTTCTTTCATTACGCGTTCTGCAATCTGAGCTTCGCGTTTATTGAGCTTGATCTGTTTCAAGAAGGTTGCGCAATCTGCGATCGAAAGTTCACAAATTTGGGAAATATTCTTGTCTCCTATAGTCACTGCAAGGACTTCTGGCTTTAGCCGAGCACCATTACATGCCTCGCATGCAATTTCTCGCATGTAAGCCTCGTACTTATCTCGACTGTAGTCACTATCTGTTTCCTCGTGACGACGATGGATAAAGGGAATGACTCCCTCGAAACCGGTTGTGTAATTTCGCGCGCCATAACGCCCCTTGTACTTCATTTTGATTTCATACTCATAGCCGTTGAGAATTGCTTCTCGTGCCTTAACGGAAATCTTTTTCCATGGTGTATCGAGTGAAAAAGGAAGGTCCTTCGCTAACGCTTCAAGCAATCGGAGGAAGTAATCTGAGGATTGACCCCCAGACCAGGGGGCAATCGCTCCATCATTAATTGAAATAGAATCATCCGGGATAATCAGATCTTCATCAACTTCTCTCTTAGTTCCTATTCCCGAACACTCAGCGCATGCACCAAATGGTGAATTGAAAGAAAATGACCGAGGTTCCAACTCTTCAAAGGAGAGTTCACAATCATGGCAGGCCAAGTGCTCGCTATAGGTGCGCTCCTTGTCAGCGCCTTTAGCATCTACAAAATCAAGAACCACGATTCCAGAGGCTAAACGAAGGGCAGTTTCGATTGAATCTGTTAGCCGTGTTTTGCTCTCAGTTTTAGCTGTTAGTCGATCAATAACAACCTCAATTGTGTGCTTTTCTTGCTTCTTCAACTTTGGTGCATCTGAAAGTTGAACGACTTCGCCATCAATTCGTGCGCGTGAATAGCCTTGCGTGATTAGATCACTAAAGAGTTCGAGGAACTCCCCTTTCCGAGCACGAATGACTGGGGCTAAAACTTGAAACTTTGTGGTTGCCGGAAGTTCTAGAATCTGGTCAACAATTTGTTGAGGCGATTGACGAGTAACCGCTTTCCCGCAGTTTGGGCAATGAGGTCGACCCGCTCGAGCAAATAAAAGGCGCAGATAGTCATACACCTCGGTGATGGTTCCGACTGTCGATCGTGGATTTCGGTTGGTGGATTTCTGGTCAATCGATACCGCCGGCGACAAACCTTCGATGAAATCAACATCTGGTTTATCCATTTGACCCAAGAATTGGCGGGCGTACGCCGATAGGGATTCAACATACCTACGTTGACCTTCAGCAAAAATAGTGTCAAAAGCAAGTGATGATTTTCCCGAACCTGAAAGGCCTGTAAAAACGACTAACGCATCCCGAGGAAGTTCGATAGAAACATTCTTAAGGTTGTGTTCGCGGGCACCGCGCACAACTAACTTATCGATACTCAAACCCCGGCCTCTTCCATCATTCGCAACTCTTTCTTCAATATCTTTATCTCATCACGCAACCTTGCGGCCACCTCAAATTGAAGCTCACCTGCCGCATTGCGCATCTGATCGGTGAGCGAGCCTATCAACGCGATCAGATCCTTGCGTGGCAATGAGGTCGAGGATTTGTCATAAATTCCCGCAGATGAGGCGACCTTTTTGGCGCCACCCTTTTCAAGAGCCAAGAGTTCTTCGGTATCGTCACTTTCACGATTGATGAGATCTGTAATATCAGCAATTTTTTTGCGCAGTGGCTGTGGGTCCACGCCACGTTCTAGGTTGTAGGCAACTTGCTTGGCTCGCCGACGGTTGGTTTCGTCAATAGCTTTTGCCATGGAATCAGTAATTCGGTCTGCATACATGTGGACCTCACCTGAGACATTTCGAGCAGCACGTCCAATCGTCTGAATCAGAGATGTAGCTGAGCGGAGGAAACCTTCTTTATCCGCATCTAAAATTGCAACCAATGAAACTTCAGGTAGATCCAAACCTTCACGGAGCAAGTTAATTCCGATTAAGACATCGTAATCACCAGTTCGAAGTTCTCGTAACAGCTCTACTCGGCGCAAAGTATCAACTTCTGAGTGCAAGTATCGAACATTAACACCACGCTCTTGTAGGTAATCAGTCAAATCCTCTGACATTTTTTTGGTCAATGTAGTAACGAGAACACGTTCATTTTTTCCTGCACGAATATTAATTTCATTTAATAGATCATCTATCTGTCCCTTAATGGGCTTAATTACGATTTGGGGATCAACCAAACCGGTTGGTCGAATAACTTGTTCTACAACATCGTTATTGACCTTAGCCATCTCATATTTACCAGGAGTAGCAGAAAGATAAATTGTTTGACCGGTTCTTTCGACAAATTCAGGAAATTTAAGCGGCCTGTTATCCAAAGCACTGGGTAATCGGAAACCATGCTCGACTAATGTGCGCTTGCGTGAAGCATCGCCCTCAAACATCGCTCCTAACTGTGGCACCGTCACGTGGCTTTCATCAATTACAACAAGGAAATCCTCAGGAAAATAGTCGAGCAAACAGTGAGGTGGTGATCCTGCGGGGCGATCATCGAGGTGACGAGAATAGTTTTCAATTCCGCTACAAAAGCCAATTTGCTCCATCATCTCAATATCAAATGTTGTTCGCATACGAAGTCGCTGAGCCTCTAGTAACTTGCCTTGTTTTTCAAAAAGATTCAATTGAACTTGAAGCTCGTCCTGAATGTCTCCAATGGCCCGCTTCATCGTTTCAGGTCCAGCAGCATAATGAGTTGCGGGGAAGATAAAGATTTCTTCTTCATCTCGAATGATCTCCCCCGTCAATGGGTGAAGCGTAGTTAATTTTTCGATCTCATCGCCGAACATTTCGATTCGAATCGCGAGTTCCTCATACATTGGAATGATCTCGATTGTGTCCCCACGTACTCGGAATGTTCCACGTTCAAAGGCCATGTCATTTCGTTTGTACTGGACATCGACAAATCTACGCAACAGTGCGTTTCGCTCCACCTCTTCACCAACACGAAGTCGAACCATTCGATCGACATACTCTTGCGGTGTACCCAATCCATAAATGCATGACACTGTTGCAACAACGATCACATCTCTGCGAGTTAACAAGGAATTTGTCGCAGAGTGACGCAAGCGCTCAACCTCTTCGTTAACGCTGGAATCCTTTTCGATGAAGGTATCGGTCTGTGGAACATATGCTTCTGGCTGGTAGTAGTCGTAATATGAAACAAAGTACTCCACGGCATTATTGGGCAATAACTCCCGGAATTCATTGGCCAACTGCGCAGCCAAAGTCTTATTTGGCGCAAGAACCAATGTTGGACGTTGCAATTGTTCGATTAACCAAGCTGTTGTAGCCGACTTTCCAGTACCTGTAGCACCAAGCAAGACCACATCTCGCTCGCCAGCATTTATTCGCTTTGTGATTTCTGCAATGGCAGCCGGTTGATCTCCGGCCGGCACATAATCACTGATGACTTGAAATGGCTCGACCCTGCGGTGAAGATCAGATATCGGGCGCATTTGCCAAGCCTACTTATTAATTATCGTGCAGGCTATCCCAAATATTTTCGACTTGTCGGAGCAGCTCATCTTCGCTGCCATCATTTTCTATGAGGAAATCTGCCACTTCGATGCGCTGTTCACGTGTTGCTTGCGCTGCTATGCGGCCTTCAATCTCTGAAATATGCATGCCCCTGCCCCGCAATCTGGCGATGCGATTCTCCATTTCAGATTCAACAGTTATTACAACATCAAACCTTTCGTGTGCCTTTGTCTCAACCAATAATGGGATCTCGTAAACAAGAATTTGATCTCCCTTAAGGGAGGCAACCGCTTCCTCAAACTCTCGTCTCACAAAAGGGTGAACAATGTTTTCCAACTTAGCCTTAGCGGTTGGATCTTTGAAAATCAGTTCACCTAAAGCCTTGCGATCAATGTTTCCATCTCTCAAAATCGAATCACCAAAAAGTGCGACCACTTCATCAAAGCCATCTGAACCACGTTCAATCGCCGCTCGCGCCAACTGATCTGCATCGATCACCAACGCACCGAGTTCAGCAAAGTATTGCGCCGCATGGGACTTGCCACACCCAATGCCTCCAGTCAAAGCAATTACTCGCATAGGACAATCGTATCTTTGGGTAATGGAAAAGGAGCCCAGTTGAAGTTAGCGAGGGTCAAACGTTTTTCTCGCGACTTCAAGCTGGGCTCCTTTTACCGAAGCCTTATTACTTATTCGGCAGCGACAACTGCCTCTTCTGCTGGAGTAGCAGCTGCGTCAGCAACCTTCGCTTCAGCCTTCTGCTTCTTGTGTGCCATGAAACGCTCTTGAGCTTGGGCGTATTGCTTTTCCCACTCTTCGCGCTGTGTTTCATAGCCTGGCTTCCACTCTTGTGAATCCGCATCGAAACCTTCAGGGTAAATGAAGTTTCCTTCTGCATCATAACGAGCAGCCATTCCGTACTGAGATGGATCAAATGCTTCAATCTCAATCTCTGTACCTTCATTAGCTTGCTTGAGTGATAGCGAAATACGACGACGTTCTAGATCGATATCAATGATCTTTACAAATAGTTCATCATCTACTTGAACAACCTGCTCTGGAATTTCTACGTGACGCTCTGCTAGCTCTGAAATGTGAACTAGGCCTTCAATTCCTTCATGTACACGAATGAATGCACCGAATGGAACAAGCTTTGTCACAACACCTGGAACAACCTGATTGATTGTGTGTGTGCGAGCAAATGCCTGCCATGGGTCTTCTTGAGTTGCCTTTAATGAGAGTGAAACGCGCTCACGCTCAAAATCAACTTCGAGAACTTCGACAGTTACTTCGTCGCCAACTTCTACAACTTCACCTGGGTGATCGATGTGCTTCCATGAAAGCTCTGACACGTGAACCAAACCATCAACGCCACCAAGGTCAACGAATGCACCGAAGTTAACGATGGATGAAACAACACCTGTGCGAACCTGACCCTTTTGAAGCTGGTTAAGGAATGTTGTGCGTGATTCTGATTGTGTTTGCTCAAGGAATGCACGACGTGAAAGAACAACGTTGTTGCGATTCTTATCTAGCTCAATGATGCGCGCTTCAACCTGCTTGCCAATGTATGGAGTCAGATCGCGAACGCGACGCATTTCAACAAGTGATGCTGGAAGGAATCCACGTAGACCGATGTCCACGATAAGTCCACCCTTAACGACTTCAATAACTGTACCGACAACAACTTCGTCACGTTCTTTCTTACCTTCAATGTCTCCCCAGGCTCGCTCGTACTGTGCGCGCTTCTTGGAAAGAATGAGGCGACCCTCTTTGTCTTCTTTTTGAAGAACAAGAGCTTCAATAATCTCACCGACTTTAACGATTGAGTTTGGATCTGCATCGTGGCGAATGGAAAGCTCGCGAGAAGGGATAACACCTTCAGTCTTGTATCCGATATCGACAAGAACTTCGTCGCGTCCAACTTGAACAACAGCGCCTGAAACTAAATCGCCATCATTGAAATTTCTGATTGTGCCTTCGATTGCTGCTAGAAAATCTTCAGCTGATCCGATGTCATTTACTGCAATTTGTGGTGTAGACAATTGTGCTCCGTAGGGATAGAAAGTAGTAGTTCCCGCTTTCGCGGCTGAAGGGCAAGGGTACGGTTCGCACGCTCAGGAGGGCAAATCCACCCAGATTTTTGAGCGTGATCGCTAGACTTTGAGACGACATGAATAGATACAAAGAGTTATTCGCCTTCCCTCAAGTGGTTTGGCTGGGTTTGAGTGCATTCCCGGCCAGATTGGCCTACGGCATGATCGGACTTGGAATATTTTTTAAGGCTGAACAATCAACAGGATCTGTAGCTGTTGCCGGTTTTGCAATCGGATTGAACTCTTTGGCTGGCTCTGCAACTGCTGGCCTACGTGGTTCTGTCATGGACAAGTTTGGTCAGAAGTGGCCGATCCGAATTTTGGTCCCCTTGTATACATCAATGATTCTGCTTTTGAACACCATGCAGACGCGACAATCTATTTTGATTACCGCCTTCATTTTAGGAATTACAGCACCTCCAATAAATCTTTCGGTTAGACCGTTATGGAAAGACATCGTTCCTGAAAGTTATTTAAGAACTGCCTATGCCTTCGACTCTTCCATGATGAGTGCAACAACCGTTATTGGCCCCGTTGTAATTACCGCTCTGTGTTTATCAGATCATCCAGCCCTTGGCCTTGGAACCACTGCAGCACTTATGCTCTGTGGTGGAATCGCACTGTCTCTCACACCAGTGTCTAGAGATTGGATTCCCGAGAAGAAGGAAAAGGGCCAACAGCGACTTTGGAGAGATCGTGCAATCCAGATGCTGATGTTTGAGGGCTGCTTCATTGGATTTGGTTGGGGTGTCTTCGATGTTGCTGTTCCTGCATTTGCTACCCAGGAAAATGTTCAACACCGAGTAGCCTGGATATTTGCAGCATTTGGAGTAGCAACAATTGTTGGAGGTTTGCTCGGAGGACTAGTTTCTAAAAACTTAGCTCCCCTTTCGGCTCTGAGAAATACATATCTGGTGTGGTTCATAACCTGTATTCCAGTTGCAATCACCTATCCAGATTGGACAATGGCTCTGGCTGGAGCCTTCATCGGACTTATTGGTGGCGCGGTTCAGGTGTTTTACTTTGAAGTTTTGGAAGCAGTTCGTCCGCCAGGTTCACAAACTTCCTCGCTCGGTTGGATCTGGAGTGTCGAAGGATCATTCATGGCACTCGGCGCAGCTATCGGTGGTGTCGTATCTGAAGAAATTTCACCACGAGTTGGATTGGCAATGTTGCCGGTAATGATTTTTTTTGGCTTGATAATCTTGACTGTAGGTAAAGGCAGATTGATTGCTGCAAACGATATTCCAACTGAAGCTGAAGATCTGCGAGCGATGAAAGACATCTCTAACGAAGTACGGTAATTAATGGGCTGCCTGGTGCCAGGTATGTCCGAACCCAGCATTAACATCCAATGGTGCTTTTAATGGATATGCCGCACCCATTTCGCGCCTGACAAGTGTGCTGATTTTCTCTTCCTCGCCGGCAACAACTTCAAGAATTAATTCATCATGGATCTGCAAGAGCAATCTCGACTTCAACTTTTCAGTTTCGATTGCTGCCTGAACCTTGAGCATCGCTAATTTAATAATGTCTGCCGCCGACCCTTGGATCGGAGCGTTTAGTGCCATTCGCTCTGCTACCTCACGCCTTTGACGGTTGTCATGCATCAAATCTGGCAAGTACCTGCGGCGCCCCATGATCGTTTCGGTATACCCGACTTTACGAGCATCTTCGACAACAGTTTTCAAGTAATCTCGAATTCCGCCAAAACGTTCAAAGTAGGTGTCCATCAATTGCTGAGCAGCCGGTGGTGAGATATCTAATTGGATTGCTAGTCCATATGACGAAAGCCCGTAAGCAAGTCCGTATGACATTGCCTTCATTTGTCTACGCATTTCGGGATCAACTTCGGATGCTTTGACACCAAACACAAGTCCGGCAACTGTTGCATGTAGATCTTCCCCGGATGCAAAAGCTGCCAACAACTTCTCGTCGTGAGATAAATGCGCCATGATTCGCATTTCGATCTGGCTGTAATCGGCGGTTAGTAATGCCACATACCCCTTACCTACTGTGAAGCAATCCCGGATTTTTCGGCCTTCTTCAGTGCGTACTGGAATATTTTGTAGGTTTGGACCTGTAGATGACAATCTCCCCGTAGCAGCAACTGTTTGTTGAAAATGGGTATGAATTCGACCATCGTGTGCAATTTCAGTGATTAACCCTTCCACAGTTGTTCCAAGCTTTTTGGTCTCTCTGATGCGAAGCAATGACGTTAGAACGGGATGCCCGCTCTTTTGGTGTAACCAATCCAAGCTTTCGGCATCGGTCGTGTATCCGGTCTTGATCTTTTTGGTTTTAGGTAATCCAAGTTCATCAAATAAAACAACTTGTAGTTGCTTTGGGGATGCGACATTGAATTCGTGTCCAACCGCGTCATGAGCCGCTTTAGTTTCACGCGCTACTTCACCCTCAAAAAAGGCAGCTAAAGCTTCTAACTCTTTTTTGTTTACCGCAATACCTATTGATTCCATCCGTGCCAACAGCTCCGCAACCGGAAGCTCCATAGTCGTAAATAGTTCCCAAAGATTTCGCTCTTTCAACTCACGGGTCAATGAATCCCGCAAGATAAACATCGCTCGAGCAGAAGTCAGGAGCTCTTGTTCTGGAGATCCCTGATTGATCGCTGAACCATCGCCCCAACGTTCTTGAATATCTTTAAACTCTTGACTACGTACTCCGGGATTAACAAGATATGCAGCCAATGAAGTATCAAATGAGATACCAGTCAAACCATTGGTTCGGGCTAATGACTTAGCATCATGGGTAATCTTTAAAACTTTGGAATCAGTTGCCCAGTCCCCCATCGTTGAGGAATGAACCAAAAAAACATCATCTGCAGTCAACGCAACTGCATACATGATTAATTTCTCATCAATTAATTGGAAGGTGATTGCAATTTCACCATTGTGTTTGAGAATCTTTTCTGAAGCCTCTTCAGGTGATAGAACACCTTCAGGAATTTCGTCAGCAAAAAGCTCTAGTGCTGGTGATGTGTTATCTATACCTTTCTGTAATAAAATCGGCTTCATACGGTCTTTCAGGGTTTTAAACTCCAATTTTTCAAAAAGTGGATTAGTTTTGTTCTCATCCACACCGCTCCATGCCAATGCATCGATGCTTAAATCCAAAGGCACATTTGCAACTAATTGAGTTAATTCGCGGTTTCGAATGACATCGTTAATCGAGTCACGTAGCGCTTGACCTACCTTGCCGCCCAATTGATCTATCTGTGCAATTAACTCGTGTAAAGAACCATACTCAACAACCCATTTAGCAGCAGTCTTTTCCCCAACACCAGGAACAGATGGCAAGTTGTCACTGGGGTCCCCACGCAAGGCTGCAAAATCTGGATACTGTTCAGGGGACATCCCATATTTTTCCAGGACCGCATCTGGTGTCATTCGGGTTAAATCACTAACTCCTCGCTTTGGATACAGAACTGTTGTTTTCTCATTAACTAGCTGAAATGAATCGCGATCACCAGTACAAATAAAGACTTCAGCATTTTCGCGCTCTGCTTGTTTTGCGATTGTTGCGATGATGTCATCGGCTTCAAATCCCTCCACCTCAAAAGTAGTGATGCCAAATGCAGTTACTAGTTCATGCAGGTAGGACATCTGCGATCTGAACTCGTCTGGGGTCTTGGCTCGATTGGCCTTGTATTCGGGAAAGATTTCAGATCTGAAGGTTTTGCGGGAGACGTCAAAAGCTACCGCCACATGCGTTGGCTTTTCGGTAGACAACAAAGAAAGCAGCATGGTCGCAAAACCATAAATTGCGTTGGTGTGTTGGCCCTGCGCAGTGGTGAAGTTTTCCGCTGGCAGGGCATAAAAAGCGCGGTATGCCATCGAGTGCCCATCGATAAGCAATAGGCGTTTGGTCATGGATGCATCGTAGAGTGCCAGTTAGACTCCAGCCATGACTGAACCGGATTATCTTTCAATTATTCGTGAACGCGGAAGCGGCGCCCTCGATAAGAAGATGGGAATCGAAATTACCGAAGCATCACTGACTCGTCTTGTTGCAACAATGCCAGTCGATGGCAACACCCAACCAATGGGAATTTTGCATGGTGGAGCGAATGTTGTACTAGCTGAATCCCTTGGATCAGTTGGAACTCAACTCAACGCTGGCGAGAATCGCCGGATCGTTGGGGTGGACATCAATGCGACTCACCACAAAGCGACATCAACTGGGACTGTCACTGGAGTAGCGACCGCCATTTCAATTGGAAAAACTTTGTGCTGCTGGGACATTGTCATAACAAATGATTTGGGTCAACGAACCTGCACCGCCCGAATTACCTGTCTGATTTTGGCTGAAAGAAGTTAGTGTGCGCCTGTTCCAAGGTATGCCTCGCGAACTGCAGGGTCATTGAGTAGATCTAAAGCCTTAGCCTCTTTTACAACCTTACCAATTTCAAGAACATAGGCACGATCTGCGCGTTGTAGCGCTTGCTGAGCATTTTGTTCCACCAACAAAATAGTTACACCTTGCTTATTAATCTCGGTAATTATTTTAAAAATGTTTGCAATCATTTGAGGTGCTAGTCCCATAGAAGGTTCATCCAGAAGTAGAACCTTCGGACGTGCCATCAAGGCGCGACCAATAGAGAGCATCTGCTGCTCACCTCCTGAAAGAGTTCCACCTGCCTGTGAACTACGTTCCAAGAGGCGCGGAAATAGGTGATAAACCATTTCTAGATCTTCACTCATTTCAGCTTTTCGAGTTTTGCGGTTGTACTTGCCCATTTCTAGATTCTCTAGAACAGTCATGCCTGGAAAAATACCGCGACCTTCAGGAGCTTGAGACAAACCTAGATTGACCCGCTCATGCGCTGGAACTTTTGAAATATCTTCGCCATCGAACAGAATTTGTCCGCTCGTGACAGGGCGTAATCCAGAAATTGTCTTCAAAATTGTGGTCTTGCCAGCGCCGTTAGCACCGATCAAAGTCACAATTTCACCTTGGTTGACTACAACAGATACGCCTTTAATTGCTTCGATCTTGCCGTAATGGACTCGTAAATCCTTAATTTCAAGACGCATCAGCTGGGACTCCTAAATACGCTTCAATTACGCGCTTATCATTTTGAACAACAGAAGGTAGATCATCAGCAATTTTTTGCCCGAAATCTAGAACTGCAACGCGGTCCGAGATACCCATAATCAGCGACATATCGTGCTCAATTAACAACACGGTAAATCCTGCATCTCTAATCTTTTTGATTGTTGCAGCTAACTCAACTTTTTCAGCTGGATTAAATCCTGCTGCAGGTTCATCAAGTAAAAGTATTTGCGGATTCGTTCCGAGTGCACGTGCAATTTCTAGTCGTCGTTGGACGCCGTACGGAAGATTTCGCGCTAGGCGATCTGAGTACTCATCGATACCGATGAATTTAAGAAGCTCATGTGCTTTTTCGCGACCTTCTTTTTCTTCCCGACGCGCTCGAGATGTACCAAATAGACCACCTAGGAGGCCAGATTTCTTATGAACATCTGTTGCGGTAATGACATTTTCTAACGCTGTCATATCCCCAAATAAACGGATGTTCTGGAAAGTACGAGAAATTCCGAGTTTGGTAATGTGATGGCGCTTCATCCCATTAAGTGATTTATCATTTAACAAAACTTCGCCAGAAGTTGCTTTGTAAACTCCTGTGACCACGTTAAATACCGTCGTCTTGCCGGCGCCGTTAGGCCCGATTAGTGCCAAAATCTCACCCTCGTAAATCTTCAAATTTACTTCGTTCAGTGCTGTAACTCCACCAAACTTGATTGTTAAATCTTTAAGTTCTAGCAAGGTCTTTTTCATGATGTGACCTCCCTAGATGAATTTGCGACGATTTTTTCACGCTTCTTACGTGGAAGCAGCCCATCTGGACGGAAGTTCATTGTGATTACTAGCGCCAGTCCAAAAACTAGCAAGCGAGCATCTGAGATAAATCGAATTCGTTCTGGCAAATAAGCCAAAATCGAGGCTCCTAGTACTACGCCCCAGATATTTCCCATTCCACCGAACACGACGCACGCCAAAATAAGGATTGAGACATTTAATGTGAACATTTCTGGTGCAATAAACAAAGTTTTCGATGCATAGAGCACGCCTGCTGCTCCGCCAATTCCTGCACCTAAGGAAAATGACCATAACTTGTACTTCAGTGTATGCACACCCATGAGCTCAGCTACATCTTCATCCTGACGAATTGCTTCCCACGCTCTACCTGCGCGACGAACAGAAAGACGTCGAATCATCCAAATTGTTAACAAGATCATGATGAGAACAACCCAGAAATAAGCCTTTTGATCGTTGAGTGAAAACTTAATTGGACCAATTGAAGGTGGTGTCGGAACATTTGCAATTCCGTTTGGACCACCGATCTCACGAGTATTTAGGGCTGAGATACGAACAATTTCTCCAAAGCCCAAGGTAACGATAGCCAAGTAATCGCCACGCAAACGCAAAGCGGGCAATCCAAGAATTAATCCCGCAATCATTGCAAGGGCAATACCTATTGGCATTACCTCCCAGGTGTTAAGCGATGTTCGCGTTCCCAAGATCGCCATTGTGTAGGCACCGATTGCAAAGAATGCAACATAGCCAAGGTCGAGCAAGCCGCTCTTACCAACAACGATATTGAGGCCGAGTGCCATCAAAATAAACATTCCAACTGGATACACCAGGACCGCACCGAAATCACTTATGGGTGTATCAAGGAGCCCAAAACCCATAAATGGAGCAAGAGCAGCTACACCGATAAAGGAAGTTGCAAGTATTTTTCTCTTTGTCGGAGAAGATTTCTCCCAAAATTCCGCACCCGAGTCACGCAAGTTACCGTTTTTTAAATTATCGATTATCTTCATGAGTTATGCCCTCGTCTGCTGAACTGCTTCGCCGAAAATTCCACTTGGTTTGAGCACTAAGACCAGGACCAAGATGATAAACACTGTCACTGATTTCCATTCGGTACCTAAAATTGAGGATGCATAAACTTCAACAAGTCCCAGGGAGAGTCCCCCAAAGAATGCCCCTCGAATATTGCCAATTCCACCGATGACAGCAGCTGTAAAGGCCGCCAGACCCAAGGTGAAGCCAACATTGAACTTTGTATTTTCGTAGGTCAATGTGTAGAAGAAAGCGGCTGCGCCGGACATTAAACCACCAATTAGGAAGGTTGCTGAAATGACCTTGTTGAGATCTACACCCATCAGTTTGGCCGCATCTTCATTCATAGATACAGCTCTAATTGCTCTTCCTAGTCTGCTGTAAGTAACAAAGCGGTCTAACACGACAAATAGAACAGCTGCAAAAATAATTGTTAAAACTGTATCGATTCTAAAGCTTGCTCCTGCGATTTCAAACAAAGATTTCTTTTCCAATACTCGGGGATTAAGAGTTGGGCGTGAGTGAGTAATAATTCGCATGCTCTCGCTGAGCACGATTGAAATTCCGATGGCTGAAATAAGGGTGGCCAATTTATTTGTTCCTCTAGCGCGTAAGCGTCGGTAAGCAACAAGTTCAACGAAGACGGCAACTAATCCAGAAACAATCATGGATCCGACCAGACACAAAGTGATAGTTAAAATCAATTTGGGCAACGGAAGAGATTTTGATCCGTCAACATTGCCCAGGAAATCTCGAGAAATAATGATTGTTGCAAAAGTACCAAACATAAAGATCTCAGAGTTTGCAAAGTTGATCATGCGAAGGACCCCGTACACCATTGTGTATCCGAGAGAGATCAATACATAAATAAAACCCAAAGCGATGCCAGAGAGAGTCAGCGACCAAAATTGATCAATCAGAGTTGAAAACATGTAATGCCCTCTCGGTCAGTTCTAAACACATCTTAAATGTAGTGAGTACCTCAGGAACAGTTTGTTCCTGAGGTACTCACTTTAACAGTATTACTTTTCACAAATTTCGTGAATATTTGTTACTTAACAGCTCCAGTGCTTACAACCAAACCGCCTTTAACTTCAAAGCCGTTGATGAAACCAAGAGTTGAATCTCCGTTTGCATCAAATGAGATTGCCTGTCCACCAACACCGACATATGAGACTGTCTTGATGTACGCAAGGATTGTTTCACGAGTTGTGTTTCCAGCCTTGATAGCTGAGATGACGATGTTTGCTGCGTCATATGACTCAGCTGCATAGACACCTGGATCTACTCCCTGTGACTTCTTGAACTTCGCAGCCAAATCGGCGTTAATCTCACCAAGAGGAACTGTTGCACCAGTTAGGCGTGCGCCTTCTGCTGCTGCTCCGCCAAGCTTCGCGAACTCTGAGTTTAGAACTCCGTCGCCACCAGCAAAGATTCCCTTGTATCCACCATCGCGAAGCTGCTTAACCAAAACTGCAGCTTGTGAGTAGTAACCTGTGTAAATAACTACGTTTGCACCCTTTGCCTTGATCTTTGCAACTGTTGGAGCAAAGTCAGCAGTGTCATTCTTTGTGCTGTCTGTTCCAACAACTGAACCCTTAGGTAGTGAAGGTGTTAGGTATTCAACTAGACCAACTGAGTAAGCGGTCTGATCGTCAACAATAAAGACCTTAGGTGAAGCTACGCCACTGATAGCAAGCTTTCCTAGTGCTGGTCCTTGGATCTTATCTGTCGCTGGAATACGGTGGAATACTGGACCACCAAATTCACCTGCAACTGCTGGATCTGTCAAAGAAACCTTTGTAGCAGATGGCGAGATCAAAGGCATTCCAGCTTCCTTGTAATATGGAAGTGATGCGATTGTTGCGCCTGAATAGGCTGGTCCAATAACTGCAACGATGTTCTTATCGTTTGCAATTCCTGGTGCTACACCAGCGGCAACAGTTCCATCGCCCTGATCATCTGCTGAAACTAGTTCAATTTTCTTTTCTGGATTTGTTGCGTTGTACTCTTCGATTGCGAACTTAACTGCATTCTGCTCATCAATTCCTGTCTGAGCTTCTCCACCGCTAAGTGGACCTTGGTATGCAATCTTGATGGTGTCAGAACCGCCACCGCAAGCACTCAAGGTGAAGCTAAGAACAAGAGCAAGAGCGGCAATTACGCCTGCTTGAATCTTCTTCATTGTGTACCTTCCTGTAATTAATCATTCCCGGGACAGGGAGGCTGAAAGAGTAACGGCTAGGGTGAGGATTAGACAAGGTTTTTACGAGCGTGAAATGTTTCAATTTCGTTATATTTGGGATTCTCAGTATCAATCAGTGAGACGGAATTGGGCTACCTATTGGGCACAGCCTCAGGGTTAATGACCGCCTCTGCTACCTCTTTCATGGTCATTCGACGATCCATAGCTGCCCGTTGAATCCACGAGAATGCTTCAGGTTCTGAGAGGTTCAGGGCCTTCATCAAAATCCCCTTTGCTCGATCAATTAACTTTCGAGTTTCGAGGCGCTCGTGCAGATCGGCAACTTCATCTGCAAGGGATCTCATTTGCAGATGCCTACTCATTGCAATTTCAATTGCTGGCATTAAGTCACCGATAGTAAATGGCTTGACTACGTATGCCATAACTCCTGCATCTCGCGCCCGATCCACCAGCTCTTTTTGCGAATATGCAGTCAGCATTAATACCGGAGCGATCTCAATAATTTTTTCGGCCGCCGAGATTCCATCCAGGACAGGCATCTTTACATCAAGAATTGCCAGATCAGGTTTATGTGCTGTTGCCAAATCAATTGCTTCTTGACCATTAGTAGCTTGTGCAACCACTTGATATCCTGCGCCTTGCAACATCTCGACAAGGTCCATTCGGATTAACGCTTCATCTTCGGCAACAAGGATACGAACGCTCATGGCTAAACGACCCTCTCGCATATTTAAATCTAGTGTGCCCCGAGTCGGATTCGAACCGACACTATGCAGTGTTTGAGACTGCCCTCTCTACCGTTGGAGTACCGAGGCGTTTACTGGGGCAATCTTAGCGGTATGCAGGTACTACGCCAGCAACTGCATCACCCACACGATGAACGCGCATTGCATTGGTTGAACCTGGAATACCTGGAGGTGATCCCGCGACGATCACCACTTTCTCACCCACTTCAGCACGGCCAGATTCAATTAACAATGTGTCGGCTTGCTTAACCATCTCATCGGTGTGCTTGACCATTGCCGTCAGTTCAGGTTCCACTCCCCACGTCAATGCAAGTCGGTTATAAGTTCCACTATCTGGTGTGAAACCAATAATTGGAATGGGAGATCGTAAACGGGCCATACGTCGAGCGGAATCACCAGATTGCGTGAAGGTCACTAAATACTTTGCACCAACGATCGAACCAACCTCGGCGGCGGCGCGAGTGATTGCCCCTCCCGTTGTTTTAGGAGTGGTACGCAATGGACGAATCATTTCAAATCCACCCTCTTCGGTACGAGCAATAATGCGAGCCATAGTGGCAACGGCTTCGATTGCAAAAGCGCCAACAGAAGTTTCTCCGGAAAGCATCAGCGCGTCAGCTCCATCTAGTACCGCATTTGCGCAATCTGTTGCTTCAGCTCGCGTAGGTGAAGAGTTTGAAATCATAGAATCCAACATCTGAGTAGCGACGATTACTGGCTTTGCGGCTTCACGAGCTAGTTCAATACAACGCTTTTGAACAAGAGGGACATCTTCGATTGGAAGTTCAACACCCAGATCTCCACGCGCCACCATGATGCCATCAAATGCAGCTACGATTTCTTCTAGATTTTCAACTGCTTGTGGTTTTTCAATCTTTGCAATAACCGGGATTCGGAATCCAACTTCATCCATTATGGCGTGAACATCTTTAACATCAGCCGCATTTCGAACGAATGAAAGCGCAATAAAATCTGCTCCTGCTCGAAGCCCCCAGCGAAGATCTTCTTTATCTTTTTCTGAAAGTGCTGGAACAGAAACTGCAACACCAGGTAAATTGATGCCTTTACTATTACTCACTGATCCCGGTTGGATGACCTTCGTTACAACATCTTTGCCCTTAACTTCTACAACTTCAACGGTAACTTTGCCATCATCAATGAGAATTCGATCACCAGGTTTGCAGTCACCCGGTAAGCCTTTGTAGGTAGTTCCTACTCGGTCTTTTGTTCCTTCAACTTCGTCAGTAGTGATGGTGAAAAAATCGCCGCGCGCTAAATCGTGAGGACCATTGACAAATTTAGCTAAGCGAATTTTTGGACCTTGCAGGTCGACTAGAATTGCGACCGGCCTGTCCGCCGCTTTGGCTGCAGCGCGAACTAGGTCTAGGCGAGTCTGATGCTCCTCATATCCCCCATGTGAAAGATTAAGCCGAGCCATATTCATGCCTGCTTCAATGAGCTCCTTAACTTTTTCAGGAGATTCGACCGCTGGACCCATCGTGCAAACAATTTTGGCTCTACGCATATGCCTACCTTAAACCATTAGCGAACGGTCAGTTGGCGCAATAGGAGATGCCAATTGGGTGCGGCCTGTTAAATACTTGTCAACTGCGGCAGCAGCACTTCGACCCTCGGCAATAGCCCAAACAATTAATGATTGCCCGCGACCTGCATCTCCGGCAACGAAAACTCCCTCTTGTGTAGTTTGGAAATCTTTATCACGCTTGATTATTCCTCGATCATCCAAATCTACTTCTAATTGTGAAATCAATGGAGACTTTTCTGGGCCAGTAAAACCCATGGCCAAGAAGACAAAGTCACATTTTATTTCTTTCTCTGTACCTGAAACTTGTTCGAACTTTCCATTGACAAATTCAGTTTCAACAATTTTGATTGCCCGAAGATTTCCGTTTTCATCACCTAAGAACTCTTCGGTGCTCACAGAAAATACACGGTTATCTTTTTCTTCATGTGCACTAGATACCCGATAAATCATCGGATAAGTAGGCCACGGTTGTCCCGATGGGCGCTCATCTGTTGGACGAGGCATGATTTCTAACTGGGTAATGCTTGCTGCACCTTGCCGAATAGAAGTTCCAAGACAATCTGCACCGGTGTCGCCACCACCCAGAATGACAACATGCTTACTTTGCACATTGATATCAGGATTTTCAATTTCTCCGAGTGCTTGCTTGTTGCCCCAAGGCAAGAACTCCATCGCTTGATAGATTCCTTTGAATTCTCGACCTTTAATAGGCAGATCACGCCACTGAGTAGCTCCTACCGCCAAAACAATAGCGTCATACATTTTGCGCAAATCAGATCCCGTCAATTCACCACCGACATCAACACCTGCGCGAAAACGAGTTCCCTCCTTTTCCATCTGCTCAAGGCGACGATCAAGAATGTGTTTCTCCATCTTGAATTCAGGGATTCCATATCGAAGTAATCCACCGATTTTCTCTGCTCGTTCATACACGGCAACTGTGTGTCCCGCACGCGTTAGTTGTTGCGCTGCAGCTAGCCCTGCAGGGCCTGAACCGATAACCGCAACAGTTTTTCCGGTCAATCGATCTGGCGCTATAGGCTTTACATTTCCAGCATCAAAAGCCTCTTCAATTGTGCGCAACTCAACTTGCTTTATCGTTACCGCTTCGCGATTAATTGCTACAACACAGGCAGTCTCACACGGCGCTGGGCATAAGCGTCCAGTGAATTCAGGGAAGTTGTTGGTCGCATGCAGCCGATCTATTGCTTCTTCCTTGTCCCCGCGCCAAATTAAATCATTCCATTCAGGAATCAAGTTGCCAAGTGGGCAGCCGTTGTGGCAGAAAGGGATTCCGCAATCCATACAGCGGCCTGCCTGCTTTTGCAGATGTTCGAAACTTTGTGGTTCATACACTTCGCGCCAGTCTTGAATTCGCACATCTACAGGCCTGCGAGTTGGTGTTTCTCGAGGTGTAGTCATAAATCCTTTTGGATCAGCCATTTGCCGCGACCTCCATCACTAGTGCATCCGCCGGTAATCCTTCGCGAACTGCCCTTTCCATTGCCTCTAAGACGCGTGCATAATCTCGAGGCATGATTAATGAGATGCGGCCGAGATTATTCTTCCAATCATTTAATAATTCTGAAGCTACTTGGGATCCGGTTTCAGCAAAGAAAGCTGAAATGTGAGCCTTCAAAATATCTTTCTGATCTTCTGGAACCGCCAATACATCTACCATGTCAACATTCACATGTGCAGTGTCAAGATCTAGTACATATGCGCGACCACCCGACATTCCCGCTGCAATATTTCGACCAGTGCGGCCCAACACAATTACTGTTCCACCTGTCATGTATTCACACCCGTGATCACCAATGCCTTCAACGACAGCCAATGCTCCAGAGTTTCGAACACAAAAACGTTCTCCAACGACTCCGCGAATAAATATTTCCCCGGCTGTAGCGCCGTAACCAATGACGTTTCCTGCAATTACATTTTCATGGGAAGTAAATGACGCCTTTTCATCTGGTCGAACAATTACGCGACCACCAGAAATTCCTTTACCAACATAGTCATTTGAATCTCCGTAAAGACGAATTGAAAGACCCTTAGGAATAAAGGCACCAAGTGATTGGCCAGCGGATCCATGCAACGTCACATCAATGGTTCCTGCTGGCAATCCCTCTGCTCCGTAGGTTCGTGTGATTTCAGCTCCGAGCATTGTTCCAACTGTGCGATTTACATTTCGAACAGGTAGATCAATTCTGACCGCTTCACCCTTAGTAAGTGCGGCTTGAGCAAGTTCAATCAAAGTGTTATCAAGTGCCGCATCTAAACCATGGTCCTGCTTGATTGTGTTGTGCAAAGGACTCTCTACATTTGGCCGAACCAAAAGCGGCTCGAGGTTCAAGCCAGCAGCCTTCCAGTGATCAATAGCCTTGCGAGTATCGAGCGAGTCAACATGACCGACCGCTTCCAGCAAAGTACGAAATCCTAGTTGGGCCAAAATTTCGCGAACTTCTTCAGCAATATATTCGAAGAAAGTTTCTACGAATTCAGGTTTGCCAGTGAAATTTTTGCGAAGTTCAGGATTTTGAGTTGCAACACCGACAGGACAAGTATCCAAATGACACACTCGCATCATGATGCAACCAGAAACAACAAGTGGCGCAGTCGCAAAACCAAACTCTTCTGCGCCTAACAAAGCGGCAATTACCACATCTCTGCCAGTCTTTAATTGTCCATCTGTCTGAACCACGATTCGATCGCGCAAGCCGTTGAGCAGCAATGTCTGTTGAGTTTCTGCGAGCCCTAACTCCCATGGAGCTCCTGCATGCTTCAGAGAAGTAAGAGGCGAAGCTCCAGTTCCCCCGTCATGACCGGAAATTAGTACAACGTCAGCGTGAGCTTTTGAAACACCAGCGGCAACAGTTCCAACGCCAACTTCGGCCACTAACTTCACATGAACTCGAGCATTTTTATTTGCATTTTTTAGATCATGAATCAACTGTGCAAGATCTTCGATTGAATAAATATCATGATGAGGTGGCGGTGAAATCAAACCCACACCTGGAGTTGAGTATCGAGCCTTAGCAATCCATGGATAGACCTTATTGCCAGGAAGTTGACCGCCTTCGCCAGGTTTTGCTCCCTGCGCAATCTTGATCTGAATGTCATCGCTATTGACCAAGTAATTACTATTTACTCCAAAACGGCCCGAAGCAACCTGCTTAATTGCAGAACGCTTTGAATCGCCATTTGCCAATGGTAAGTAGCGCTCTGGCTCTTCTCCACCTTCTCCGGTATTTGATTTTCCACCCAAACGATTCATCGCGATTGCTAAAGTCTCATGTACTTCGGCTGATACGGATCCATATGACATTGCGCCCGTTGAAAAACGCTTAATGATGTCACGAGCAGATTCAACTTCGTCAATTGAAATCGGTGGATTGACCCCGTCTTTGAATTGGAACAGTCCACGTAAAGTCATCAAGCGAGTACTTTGTTCGTTCACCCGATCGGTGTATTGCTTGAAAATGTCATACCGCTTGTTGCGAGTAGCGTGTTGTAATCTAAAAACTGTTTCAGGATCAAACAAATGTGGTTCGCCCTCACGACGCCACTGATACTCGCCCCCGATCGGAAGTCGTTTTGTACCCGGTACTTCTCCCCCAGGTGGATAAGCAATGTGGTGACGAGCGATTGTTTCTTCGGCAATTACATCGAGGGATACACCACCAAGTCGAGATGTCGTTCCGACAAAGTACTCATCAACTAGTTCTTGCGACAATCCAATCGCTTCAAAAACCTGAGCTCCTGTATATGAAGCGATGGTGCTGATACCCATCTTTGACATAACTTTTAGAACGCCTTTACCAAGACTTTTTATTAGGTTCTTGACAGCTTTCTCAGGAGTGATTCCAGTGATTACTCCTTGCAAAACCAAATCCTCGGCTGACTCCATCGCGAGATATGGATTCACGCACGCTGCGCCATATCCAATGAGCAAAGCAACATGATGAACTTCACGAACATCTCCGGCTTCAACGATTAAACCAACATTGGTACGGGTTTTTTCCCGGATCAGATGATGGTGGACGGCAGATGTTAAAAGTAGTGAAGGGATAGGAGCATTTTCAGCATCACCATCTCGATCTGACAAAACGATTAAGTGCGCACCATCTTTTATGGCTTGTGACACTTCGGCTTTAATTTCATTAAGACGGTCACGAAGGGAATCCCCACCATCAGCAATGCTAAACAAGCCACGAACTACATGGGCTGCTAGCTCTGGATAATCGCCGTCCGCATTAACATGAATAATCTTTGCGAGCTCATCGTTATCAATAACTGGGAAAGCAAGTGAAATTTGGCGACAACTTTCCGGACCTGGATCTAGCAAGTTGTGTTCTGGACCCATAGATGTTCCAAGACTTGTAACTAGCTCTTCACGTATTGCATCTAACGGTGGGTTTGTTACTTGAGCAAATAGCTGTGAAAAATAATCAAAAATCAAACGTGGTTTTTCACTCAGCGCTGCAATAGGAGTATCTGTTCCCATTGAGCCAAGTGGCTCCATGCCATTTTTTGCCATAGGAGTAACAAGAATTCGTAGATCTTCTTCTGTATATCCAAATGCGCGCTGTCTGCGAACAACCGATGAATGGGGGTAAATAATGTGTTCACGTGATGGAAGTTCACTAAGTTTGACCATTCCGTCGCTTAGCCACTGCTTGTACGGTGCTGCATTGGCTAAATCATCTTTGATTTCGCCATCTTCAATGATGCGGCCTTGTTCAATATCAACTAAAAACATTTTCCCCGGTTGCAGGCGTCCCTTGCGCTCAATATTTTCTGCGGGAATATCTAATACGCCTACTTCAGAGGCAAGAACGACTAGCCCATCCTTAGTAACCCAAAAACGTGAAGGGCGTAGCCCATTGCGATCAAGTACCGCACCCACCTGATGGCCGTCGGTAAATGTCACACACGCTGGTCCATCCCATGGCTCCATTAAGGATGCATGGAAGGCATAAAAGTCACGTCGATTTTGTGGCATGGAGGCATGGTTTTCCCATGCTTCGGGAATCATCATTAACACTGCATGTGGAAGTGATCGTCCTCCCAGATACAAAAGTTCGAGCACTTCATCGAAAGAGGCAGAGTCCGAGCCCGACATTTCAACGATTGGGAACAAGCGCTTGAGATCGCCAGGAATTAGATCGCTAGCAAGCAGTGACTCACGCGCGCGCATCCAGTTGCGATTTCCCTTAACGGTATTAATTTCACCGTTATGGGCAATGAATCGGTAAGGGTGAGCAAGTGGCCACGATGGAAAAGTGTTTGTTGAAAAACGTGAGTGAACCAGAGCTAGAGGTGAAACAACTCGCTCATCAGATAACTCTGGGAAGAACGCTTCTAATTGACCAGTTGTAAGCATTCCCTTGTAAACAATTGTCTGTGATGACAATGATGGGAAATAGACCTCGAAGTCGTGTTCAGCTCTTTTGCGCAAGCAAAAGGCTAAACGATCTAGTGCGATACCCGTTTCGCCATTAACGCCAGCGATAAACAATTGATGAAACTCGGGCATAACTGAAACGGCAGTTTTTCCCAATGAAGATGGGTTGATCGGAACCTCACGCCAGCCAAGAATGATTAAGCCTTCTTCTTTAGCTATTTTTTCAATATCTTCTTTTACATCGGTACCTTGTGCGACAAATGCAATTCCTGTTGCATACGCATTAGCAGCAGGTAGTTTGAAATCGACAACCGCTTGATAGTACGCATCAGGAACGCGAATTAAAATTCCTGCACCATCACCACTATCTGGTTCGGCTCCCGAAGCGCCACGGTGTTCCATGTTACGCAGTGCGGTTAACGCTTTGGACACAATCTCGTGGGTTGCAACTTTGTTTAGAGTCGCCACCATTGCAACTCCACATGCATCATGTTCGTGAGCAGGGTTGTAGAGCCCTTGTGCTTGTGGATAATTGGATGCAAGTGCCATGAGAGGTGCTCCTACAGAATGGTCCTACGTGTTCAGGGACATCCTTGGCCCGGCTTGCTGAGAGGAAAAGCGTAGCAACAACTCCCCTGATGTGAAGAGTCAGGATTGGGTATTAGATGCCTGAGATATGAGCGATTTGACCGATTCCAGCTGTAATGAGCATGCCTAAACAGCCGCCAAGCAGGACTCGAACCGTTGGTGCAACAATCTTTGAGCCTGAAATCTTTGCACTGATGACGCCAGTCAAAAGCAAACCGGCGATTGCAAACCCCACAATGCTTATTGCTTTTGCCGCATGGGTAGGCGCAAATGCACCCGCGAATGGAATTAATCCGCCAGCGGTAAATGAAATTGCAGATGCAAGGGCAGCTTGCATCGGACGGGCTTTAGTGTGTGGAGACTGGCCAAGTTCATCTCGCAAGTGAGCCTCAAGTGGATCCTTGCGGTGCATTTCGAGTGCAACTTGTAACGCCAAGGCTGGAGTTAATCCACGATTGATGTAAATATGTTGGAGCTCTTGCAGTTCACCCTCTGGATCAGCCTTGAGATGAGCTATCTCTAAATCTCGGTCTGCTTCTTCCACATCATTTTGTGACCTGACCGAAACGTATTCACCGACCGCCATCGACATTGCACCGGCTGTTACACCGGCGATGCCAGCTGTCACTAGAAAATCATTTTTGCCAGCAGCTGCAACACCAATCATCAACGATGCTGTAGAGACCAGGCCATCATTTGCACCTAGGACAGCCGCACGTAACCATCCTGCACGATGTGTGCGGTGTTCTTCGTTTCGTTGGTGAACCTCTTCAAGTGCCATGATCCAAGCCTACCCGAAACTCAACTTTTAACTCCCGAGGCTCGTACAAAAAAGATGGCTGAGCCAAGTGCGACCAATGCGCTTACCCAAACATTTACGCGTAATCCAGCAATCGTGTTGGCAGAATCAATTCGAATCAATTCGATGAAAAATCGACCGATGCAATACATAAACACATAGGAAGCAAATACTTGCCCTGCTTTGAGAGTACTTCCGAACCTGAGTAAGACAATTGCCACCACAACACACCAGATTGCTTCATATAAAAATGTTGGATGAAAAGATTCAAATTGGCTATATCCAAAAGGGCGATACTTCGAAGGAACTTCTAAGGCCCACCAAGTGTCAAGTGGTCTGCCAAAGAGTTCACCGTTAAACCAATTTCCAAAACGGCCAATTGCCTGGGCCAACAATATTCCCGGAGCTAAGGCATCGGCAAACACTGCAAAAGGTGGCAGGTCAAACTTTTTTCGCAAAAAGTTGTACCGAACATATGCCGCAAAAAGACCTATAGAAATGGCTCCCCAGATACCTAAACCCCCCTCCCAAATCTTTATTGCATCTATGGGATTTGAATTTGATCCAAAGTATTGCGAAGGCGAGGTGATGACGTGGTAGAGACGCCCACCTATGATTCCAAATGGAACCGCAGTAATGGCAACTTCAGAAACAATTGATTTACCGTTCGGTGTCTGCGCACAGAACCGTTTGTCACTTAACCAAATCGCGACCGCGATTCCGGCAATGATGCATAAGGCGTAGTAATGAAGGGTGAAAGGACCGATCTCCAACACCGATTGCGTTGGCGTTGGGAATGCAGTCAGCACGATTTACTGTGCCTCTACTGCCGCACGAAATTCAGCTGGATTAAACTCTGAACTCTTACGCTCCCACAGTTTGCCGTTAATAAACACTGTTGGTGTTCCTTGAACTCCGTACTTTGCCATCGAATCGTAATTGGCTTTGACAAGTTCAACTTTGTTTCCATCACTTACGCAATTTGTGAACGCATCGGAAGTTATACCTACCTTATTTCCTATTGAAACTAGGTTTGCATTACTCCAAAAACCAGAATTTTCTAACGGGGATTGAACACGATACAGAGCTTTGTGGAAATCTACGTACTTGCCCTCATCTGCTGCACAAAATGACGCGTTAGCTGCACGGACTGATTCATCACCCAAGAATGATAAGACGTGAAAACGAACCGTTGCCTTTTTCTCGCGGATCAAGGATTCAATGTACTCACCATTAGCATCCTCGAAATATTTACATACTGGACACTGCGGATCTTCCCAAATATCTATCACCTTTGGTAAGCCGGGGTTAAATGTAATAGCTGAACCATTCTCGGTGTCTATGGTTGAAGTAATTGCAGGCTTTGACTTAAATCCGTCAAGTGCGGCAAGGGATGATGTTTCCTCTTTATTTTGACCCAAGTAAGAGAAGACAACGCCAGTTATCACAACCAGCGAAACCATCGCTATGACGATCCAACGAGTTACGTTGTCGCCGCCCCTTGATTGTTGCTTTGCCATTGTTACTCCTCCGCCGTTGCTTTTTCAAAGGAAAGCTTTCCGTAAGGGAAAAAATACAGATAAAGGGCGGTGAGAGCCAAGCCTAAATCGCGCATAATCTCTATGAAATAGGTCCTATGAACCTGAGAAGCTAATGAAGGATCAATTTCTCCGCCTCCGCCAAAGCACCCGCAGTCGATCAAGATGCCACGAGCCCAAACAGAGGCAATAGCTCCGACAAAGACCAGCATTATTACTCCACTAATAACCGCTGCTGGACGAACCATAAATCCAACAATAAGAAGCAGCGCAATTGCAACCTCAAGCCATGGAAGTGCATAGCCAAAAAAATGTGCCAAGTTTGTAGGCAATATTTTGTAGGCAGCAACAGCATTGGCAGATTCGGTTGGCTTTGTAACTTTCAAACCACCGGCAACTAAAAGCACCCCACCCAACACAAGCCGAGCCAACAATGTGATTATTGGCTGAAAGCGCAGATTAAATTCCTTCATCGACCTTCACGAACTCCAAGAGCCAACTCTTTGGCAAGATGTGAGATCGAGTCTAAACCTTCTTGTTCAGATTTTGCTTCAAGTAATAACTTAATAAATGCTGAGCCAACGATCACACCGTCAGCGTAGGCTGCTAATGATTTTGCCTGTTCACGAGTAGATACTCCAAGGCCGACGGAAATTGGAAGATCGGTTACTGTGCGAACGCGGGCTACTAGTTCGCTGGCGGTTGAAGAAACCGCCTCTTTACTTCCCGTAACACCCATCATGCTTGCTGCATAAACAAAACCACCTGTTTTTGCAGTGACATCTTTGAGCCGTTGCTCTTTAGTACTGGGTGCAACAACGTAAATGGGATTAATTCCAGTTTTTGTGGTTGCCTCGATCCAAGCATCAGATTCGTCGATAGTTAAATCTGGGGTAATTACTCCAGATCCCCCGTTATCAACAATTGCTTGTGCAAATTTTTCAACTCCATATTTTTCAATCGGATTCCAATACGTCATAACGACCGCTGCAACGCCAGTGTTAGCGGCAACTTTGAGTGCGGAAAACACATCAGCCGCATTGGTTCCACCCTTGAGTGAGATATCTGCCGCTTCTTGAATTATTGGTCCGTCCATCACCGGATCGCTGTAAGGGAAGCCAATTTCAATTGCATCAACACCTGCATCTGCCAGAGCTTGAATAGCCTTAACGCAACCTGCCTGTGATGGAAATCCGGCTGGAATATAGGCAATTAACGCAGCACGATTTTCAGCGCGCACCTTTGCCATTACCAGGTCTAGTTGTGTCATTACAACGGTATTCCGAAGTATTCGGCAGCAGTTTGCACATCCTTATCTCCGCGGCCAGATAAATTGAGCAGTAAATTCGCAGTTGGCCCGAGTTCCTTACCAACGATTAGTGCCCCAGCCAATGCGTGTGCAGTTTCAATCGCTGGAATAATTCCTTCGGTTTTGCACAGAAGCTCAAATGCTGCCATTGCTGCATCATCATTGATTGCACGGTATTCGGCGCGTCCAATGTCATGAAGGTGTGCGTGTTCTGGACCAACACCTGGATAATCAAGGCCTGCTGAAATCGAATGTGACTCAATTGTTTGACCGTTTGCATCCTGCAAAACATAGGAACGCGTTCCATGTAAAACACCTGGTGTTCCGCCAGTAATTGTTGCGGCATGGCGACCGGTTTCAACTCCATCTCCACCTGCTTCAAGACCAATCAAACGTACATCCGTATCTGGGATGAATTCGTTAAATATTCCAATTGCATTAGATCCACCTCCGACGCAAGCCAAAACAGCATCAGGAAGTTTGCCAATTAGTTCCAACATTTGTGCGCGGGCTTCAATACCAATTATTTTGTGGAAATCACGAACCATGGTTGGAAAAGGATGAGGACCTGCAACTGTGCCCAACATGTAATGTGTGTCGGCCACATTTGTTACCCAATCCCGCATGGCTTCATTGATTGCATCTTTTAATGTCTTAGAACCAGATGTAACTGGGACAACTTCTGCGCCGAGCAACTTCATACGGGCAACATTTAAAGCTTGCCGGCGGGTGTCTTCTTCACCCATGTACACCACGCAATCAAGCCCCATGAGTGCAGCAGCCGTTGCGGATGCGACTCCATGTTGACCAGCACCTGTCTCGGCAATAATGCGCTTTTTTCCCATGCGCTTTGTCAGTAACGCCTGACCCAACACATTATTGATCTTGTGACTACCAGTGTGGTTGAGGTCTTCACGCTTCAAGAAAATACGTGCTCCACCCGCGTGCTCTGCAAACCGCTTTGCTTCGGTGATGATGCTGGGACGACCCGTGTACGTACGGTGTAGTTCTGCCAGCTCCACTAGGAATATTGGATCATTCTGAGCTGCGATATGAGCAGCCTCTAACTCTTCAAGCGCACCGATAAGTGCTTCAGGAACAAATCTTCCCCCGTATTCGCCAAAATGACCGATAGCACTCATTGTCAAAGCCTACCGAGCAATTGAGCCATCGCAACCTTTGGGTCACCAGAGCGCACCAACGCCTCACCAACCAAGATTGCCGTCGCACCAGATTCATGTGCGAGTTCAACGTCACTTCGGGTAGAAATTCCGGACTCAGCAACTCGTGCAATGTGCGTTGGAATTTGTGGGATTAACTGAGAAAACACCTGTGAATGAACTTCTAATGTTTTTAGGTTGCGAGAATTAACACCAACGATTTCAGGTGAAATATCCAGTGCACTTTCTAATTCGGCGTTGGTGTGGACTTCGATCAGCGCCCTCATTCCAAGTTCCTGTGAAAGATGCAAGTAGTCATCAAGTTGATTTTTACTAAGGGCTGCAACGATCAGGAGAACAACATCTGCGCCATGTGCACGTGCTTCATAAAACTGATATTCATCGACCATAAAGTCTTTTCGTAATACCGGTAAGTCCACTGCTTTTCGAACTAAATCTAAATCCGCCAAAGTTCCGCCAAATCTACGTTGCTCTGTCAAAACGCTAATTACCGCAGCACCTGCTTGCTCATATGTAGCTGCTAACCCTGCTGGATCGGAGATTGTGGCGAGTGGGCCCTTGCTGGGAGATGATCTCTTGACCTCTGCAATTACTGAAATTTCTGGAGTTAACAGGCTAGGTAAACAATCTCTGACAGGTGGTGCAGTTTCTATAGCTTCAAGTAGCTGCGACATCGGAAGACGTCTTGCCGCTAAATCTTCTCGAACACCAGTGATGATTGAATCTAAAACGCTCATTTTTTCTCATCCTCGGTGGGATCAAGACCCTGATCGAGTGCGCTCCAGGAATTGAGTTCACGGGGGGCGCGTTCGTATCGAGAGGAAATTTTAAACTTTTGCGTCACAAGCAAAACAATTGCCATGACAACTATTGATGCTAAAGCAACAGGTATTAGATCACGCACGTGCTGCTCCTAAGCGATTGGCTGCATGGATTGAAGTCAATACAGCTGCTGCTTTATTTCGACACTCTTGATTTTCTGATTCAGGGTCTGAATCGGCAACGACACCCGCACCTGCTTGTACATATGCCGTACCTTGATATAACAGAGCGGTACGAATAGCTATACACGTATCTAGATTGCCTGTGAAATCTATATACCCAACAATTCCTCCGTATACGCCTCTGCGTGTTGTTTCTAGCTCTTCAATAATCTCCATTGCCCGTGGTTTAGGTGCACCAGAAAGAGTTCCGGCAGGAAAGACTGAGAAAAGAGCATCTGCGGGTGTGGCCTTTTCAGAAAGTTTTCCAACAACAGTAGAGACGATATGCATGACATGTGAATATCTTTCAATCTGCATGAAGTCGATTACTTCGACCGAACCCGGTGCACAGACCCGCCCTAGGTCGTTTCGTCCCAAATCCACAAGCATCAAATGCTCTGCGCGTTCCTTTGGATCAGCTAGTAGCTCTTCACCTAATCGATAATCTTCTTCAGGATTAGAAGAGCGCTTGCGAGTTCCAGCGATTGGATGAATCATCACATCTTTTTGATTCACCTTAACAAGTGCTTCTGGGCTTGATCCAACAATTTCTATTCCATCAGTAAATCGGAACAAATACATGTAAGGAGAAGGATTATTGAGGCGCAACATACGGTAAACATCTATTGCATCAGCAGTACATGGCATTGCGAATCGCTGCGATAAAACAACTTGAAAAGCTTCTCCCGCGAGGATTTCTTCCTTAACCTTTAGAATATTATCCTTAAACTGCTCTCCAGAAATATTGCCAGTGTAATCAGGTAGCGAAAAATCTGGAATCTCTGTGGATTCACCAGTTAGCGCCGTTGCAAGCTCGCTTTGCATGCGATCTAAACGCTCGATGCACGATTGATATGCCTCATCGATTCGATCATCACTGCCATCCCAATTAATTGCATTTGCTATCAAAGTAATGGTCCCATCACTGTGATCTAGTACAGCTAAATCACTAGTCAACATAAATGATAGTTCTGGCAATGGAATATCTTTTGTTGTTAATTCAGGCAATCGTTCTAATCTGCGCACAACGTCATAACCCATAAAACCGACTAGTCCACCCGTGAGAGGTGGCAATCCTTCGATCTTGGGTGATTTCAAATGCGAAGCCGAGAGGCGTAATGCCTCTAGTGGATCGATTCCAGTTGGAGCACCTGCTGGCGCAGTTCCTTGCCAATAAGCCAGTCCATCTTTCTCGCTCAAGGTAGCTTCGCTGCGAACGCCAATGAATGAATACCTAGACCACGCGCCTCCATGTTCTGCCGATTCAAGCAAAAAAGTATTTGGCAAACTTTTGGCTAGTTTGCGATAAACACCCAGCGGCGTTTCACCATCAGCCAGTAGCTTTCTAGAGACAGGAATTACATTTGAAATTTTTGCATAACTTTGAAACTCTTCTAGATTCATTTATCGTTAAGTTCTATCGGAGTGTGGAAACAGGTTCGCTCCCCTGTATGACAGGCAACGCCAGTTTGTGTAACTCGCAACAACAAGGTGTCGCCATCACAATCAAGAGTAACCGAGCGAACTTCTTGGTAATGGCCAGATGTAGCGCCTTTAACCCAAAGCTCGTTTCTGCTGCGACTAAAATATGTAGCCCTACCAGATGAAAGGGTCAATGCAAGTGACTCAGCATTCATATAGGCCAACATCAAAACTTCGTTGCTAGTATCATCTTGAACAATGGTTGGAATCAATGCCTGTGCATCCTTTAATAAGGTAACAACTGCTGGATCGATTGTGTTCATGTGCCTATTCTGCCCTAGCGCTGGCTTTGCATGCGCACCGGATAATTGTGCTTAGAAAGGTATGACTTCACATCCCCAATACGGTGGATTCCAAAGTGAAAGACGCTCGCCGCTAGTAATGCATCAGCACCCGCATCCAAGGCTGCGGAGAAATCAGCAAGACTTCCAGCTCCACCACTTGCAATCAATGGAACCTTAGAAACTGCACGCACTGCGGTGATCATTCCAATGTCATAACCAGCACGAGTACCGTCAGCATCCATCGAATTGAGCAAAATTTCGCCAGCACCTAGTGCACATGCCTTTTCGACCCACGCCAAAGCATCAATTCCTGCACTTTGTCGACCACCGTGCGTAGTAACTTCAAATCCAGATTCAGTACGCGCACGCCTGGCATCTACAGATATGACCAACACCTGCGAACCAAATCGATCTGCTATCTCAGCGATTAATTCTGGACGTGCAAGTGCTGAAGTATTTATGGACACTTTATCCGCACCTGCCCTGAGCAATCGATCTACATCGTCCACGCTTCTAATTCCACCACCAACTGTCAGCGGGATGAAAACTTGTTCAGCTGTCCTACGAACCACATCTAGGGTTGTTTCACGTCCTGAAACACTGGCAGAGATATCAAGAAATGTAAGCTCATCGGCGCTTTCTTGGTTGTACAGGGATGCCATTTCAACCGGATCACCGGCATCGACAAGATCAGTAAAATTAACGCCTTTAACTACGCGTCCGTCCGTCACATCGAGACAGGGAATGATTCGAACAGACAGCGTCATTTACCCGTTACTCGCAGGGCTTCTTGTAGGGTAAATTTTCCTGCATACAAGGCTTTGCCAACAATGGCACCTTCTACCCCTAATGATCGTAGAGTTGTCAATATTTGTATGTCTTCCAATGAAGAAATTCCACCACTTGCAATTACTGGCTTAGTTGTAGCGGCACAAACCGATTTCAACAATTCAATGTTTGGTCCACCTAATGTTCCATCTTTGGCAACATCGGTTACAACATAACGAGCACATCCATCTCGATCTAACCGAGTAAGAGTTTCGAAAAGATCTCCGCCCTCTTTTGTCCAACCACGTGCGGCAAGTGTGTGTCCCCGGACATCTAGACCTACAGCGATCCGATCTCCATGCTCTGCAATCACTCGCGCAGTCCATTCAGGATTCTCAAGAGCTGCCGTTCCTAAATTCACACGACGGCAACCTGTTGCTAAAGCGCGTTGCAAGGATTCATCATCTCGAATTCCACCGGAGAGTTCGATCTTAATATCTAGTTTCCCAACGACTTCTGCTAACAGGGCAGAGTTTTCGCCGCGGCCAAAAGCCGCATCGAGATCTACAAGGTGTAGCCATTCGGCTCCTGCTGCCTGAAACTCCAAAGCTACATCTAGAGGTGCGCCATAAATACTTTCTCTCTCAAGTTCACCCTGAACTAACCGAACCGCTCGTCCCTCTTTCACATCTACTGCGGGCAATAACTCTAAATAACTCATAGTGATCCCACCCAATTCTTAATCAAAGCTAACCCAGCAGCTCCTGATTTTTCTGGATGAAATTGTGTCGCGCTGATGTATCCATCTTCAACCGCTGAAAGGAATTTTTCGCCGTGATTGCTCCAGCTTTGCATCTTTCCAACTCTCTCTTTTGCAGCGTAAGAATGCACAAAATAAAAAGACTCACCCTCAAGGCCTTTGAACAAAACAGATTCTTGTGCCGAATCAACGGTGTTCCATCCCATATGCGGCAGGATCGGAGCCTTGAGTTGTGACACTGTTCCTTGCCAAACTCCTATTCCAGTGTGAGCACCGTTTTCAGAGTGTTCGGTTCCTTCACTAAACATTATCTGCATTCCGATGCAGATGCCTAGGGTCGGGCGTTGATGTGCTAATCGTTCACGAACAATCGACGCACCGTCTATGGCGTTAAGGCCTTGCATGCATGCGGCAAACGCACCAACTCCTGGAACTACTAAACCTTCGGCTTCTACAGCAATCCTGCGATCAGAGGTAACGATTACATCTTTACCTGCGGTAGCAAATGCGCGTTCGGCAGATCGTAGATTTCCAGAACCATAATCAAGAATTACTATCAAAGAGAACCTTTTGTCGATGGGATTCCGGCAACTCTGCCATCTAGTGAAACAGCATCACGCAAGGCGCGAGCAACCGCTTTGAACTGTGCCTCGAAAACGTGATGTGCATTTCGACCTTCTAGAACTCGAATGTGTAATGCAATTCTTGCTTCGGCCACGATTGACTCCCAGATGTGCTTTCCAAGTGTTGTATCAAATGTTCCGATAAGTTCAACGATTTCTGGTTGACGATGCACTAAGTATGGACGACCTGAAAGATCGACCGCTGCTTGAACTAAAACCTCATCTAAGGGCACCATCGAATCTCCAAAGCGGCGAATCCCAGCCTTGTCTCCCAAGGCTTCACGCAACGCCTGACCGAATGCAAGTGAAGTGTCTTCAACTGTGTGATGTGAATCGACATCAACATCTCCAGTTGTCTTTATAGTTAGATCAAAACCTGAATGTTTACCCAAGGCAGACATCATGTGATCGAAAAAAGGCACACCAGTTGAAATGTCAATGATGCCTTGACCATCAAGATTGATCTCAACCACAACATGTGATTCTTTTGTTTCTCTTTCAACGCGTGCTGTTCTCATGGGCATCTCCTTTATATGAGCTCTTTGAGCGAGGCAATAAACAATTGGTTCTCGGCTTCATTGCCAATAGTCACTCTTAAGTACCCTGATAATCCCACATCTCTAATCAGAACACCCTTTTCTAGCAAGGCCGCCCATAGTTGTGGCGCATCCTGCCTAAAGCCAGTAAACAATAGGAAGTTCGCGCTGCTGGGAATCGTCGTAAGTCCCATCTCGTTCAAGGAGTGAACAAGTTCTTCGCGGGCGGTAATCAAGGTTGCAACTTCACTGAGCAATTCAGTTCGATGATCAATTGCTACCTGGGCTGCAGCCTGGGTTAATGCACTTAGGTGATACGGCAAACGCACAATCATCATTGCATCTTTAACTGCAGGGTGACTGACTATGTAGCCGACTCGGGCACCAGCAAATGCAAAAGCTTTACTCATGGTGCGAATCACGATTACATGTGGGTTGTTTGCTATCAATGTGACTGCAGATTTTTCTTGAGAAAATTCCGCGTAAGCCTCGTCGACAACTAAC